>JGI24708J26588_10001026_pt1 | contig 22324 bp, 13 predicted proteins | sample BioPla1DNA2_FD_26588 | JGI IMG/M metagenome (IMG submission 26588) | reverse complement strand
AGATGAAAAGAAAATAAAACGGTATCTCTCGAAAAAAAAGAGAAATTCCGCTTTGAAAACTATTAACTTGAGTTGGGAATTTTAAATGAGATTTTTAAGTAAAAATATAATTTACTTCTTTTTGGTAACGGTAACTGAGAATGCAGTAATTTCGGTAAATGAAAGTGCAGTGTTTTCGGTAACAACAATGCAGCACTTTCGGTAACAATGATGCAGTAATTTCGGTAACAATTGTGCATCTTTTGCAAAGGTAATTCATTTATTCACTTTTTCATTCTTTGTTTCCATTTTTATCCATTTTTTAGTTTTCATTAAAAATAGTTTTTCTGTTAGTCATTCTGTAGCTCTTGCCCTCGAGTTGCAGGAGCTCACATTTATAGAGCAATCTATCTAGAAGAGCCGTGGCCAGCACTTCGTCGTCAAGCGAACGAGCCCACTCTGCAGGAGATTTGTTGGTGGTGATTATAAACGAAGTGGATTCATATATGCTGTTTATAAAGGAAAAGAGAAGATTGCCTTCTTCACGAGTTACAGATATATTCATCAGATCGTCTATGACAATCACGTCCGCGGCAATCAGGTTCTTATATTCTCTTTTTGCACTGGCAACTATATTTTTCAATTTAAGGGTGGTAAGAAGTTCATCCATATTTCTGAAATAGGCTTTATACCCCTTATCAATGGCATCGGCACAAAGACCGGAGGCAATAAATGTTTTGCCTACACCACAAGGACCTGTGAGCATAAGGTTGAAGCTTTCTTCCACCCAATGTAGTTCCCTAAGCTGGTTTAGTTGAGTTGCGCTTAATCCATTTGAGATGGAGTGGTCATACATGTCGAGATTATGTGCTAAGGGAAGTTTGGCAGCTTTTAAGCGTAAAAGTCTCTGTTTCTCTTCACGCGCCTTCACTTCTGACTCCAGCACCAGCGTCAAAAAATCATCGTAACTGGGAGATTCTTTCTGTGCTTTGAGCAGGATATCCTGAGCATTAATCGTTAGTCCCGAGAGCCTGAGTCGTTTTGCATACCCTCGTATGGTTGTTAATTTATCCGGCGTCATATCACTTATTTTTAAAGAGGTTTTGATAGACATCTATAGTGGACTTGTTTGGCTTGATGTTTACCATCAATTTCGTTTCAGGCGTGCCAAGAGATTTGATTCCCACCTCATTATTATTCTCCTTGATTTCCGCACCCGATGAAAGTATTGACTTAAAGTCATTCGCGCTGAAGAGGGATTTCTCAAGGCACATATCCAGTGCTTTGGCGGTGTCTTCCTGCGCATACTTTGTCAGACAGTTCAACATGACCGATATCTGGTCCCTCATATAGCGAGGATAGCGTTCTTTTAATTTTGACAGGAAGATTTCAACCCCTGATTGGTTCGTGAACTGAACCTTTACCTGATCACAGAGTTTTTGAATGCTCGTTGATTTATCACGCTGATGATTATAGTTGATGACTTTATTACCGCGCCCGGCGGGTATAGAGTGCTTTGCCAGAAGCTCTCCATCCATGGTATTGATCACCAGGGTGTTATTTTTTTCTTCGACCAGAACCCTGGTCTCTTCACCACGGTATGTACCGAAAGGAAGAGAATAGGTATTCCCTTTATAACGTAGGGTATTTGTTCTTTGAACTTTATGCCCTGATTCCAACGTGGTTGAAGTTACGGGTATATAAGGTTGTAAATCCTTACATTCAGAACACCATGCCTGATAGGGTACCTTGCAGGTAGTATCGTGAACCATGGCATTGCCTGTCCTGCTCAGCCAGGATTCAGCTTCCTTGTTAAGATTATCCAGAGTGCTGTATGACCTGTTTAATAGAAAGTTCTGTTTGACATATTTGACCACGTTCTCTATTTTCCCCTTGCTTTCGGGGTCTGCTTTCCGACAGAAAACGGGCTTGAACGGGCGGCTCTTAATATAACTGTTGAACACCTCTGTCATGAGATAATCCCCAATGTTCTCATCATAAAGAAAGACAGAATCCTGGTCATAAATAACAAACTTGGGTATCCCGTGGAAGAAACGAAAAGAAAGCTCATGAGCGTAAACAGCATTCTCGCTGGTGAAGGGTTTATCCTGAAACCAAATGAACTTGTAGCGGCTATATTCCAGAATCATGGCAAAAAAGTAAACTTTGACTCTTGAACCATCACCTTTTCGCAGCTTGTGTTCACCGAAGTCAACCTGGGCATATTTACCCGGCGGCGTATCGGGTAGAGGGCCATACTCGCGCTTACTTACTTTTAACTTAGGCAGGTTATGTTCCTGGCGGATCTTCATCACAAAATTGTAAACCGTTTTAGGTGTTACACGAGGAAAAGTAGGATAATGCTCTTTTAGCCAATCATGCATCTGTGCTGCTGATGTATCCTGGAACTGTCCCAGCCGTTCAACGATAAAGCCCCTGAATGGCTCCAAAATGCAGTCACGTTCGTTCAAGCTATTTGAGTATTGCTCGAACTCCTTGAGATCCATCTCAAGGTACTTCTTTACTGTTCTAAAATTGATCCCCAGATAATCGGCTATCCATTGAATCGATTTATGCTCCTCATGACGGAGCCGGTGAATAGTGTCATACATAATGTAACGAGTTAATGTTTTGAATTCCTTTTCTGTCATAATACCTTTGCTTTAAAATTATGACTCAAAGGTGAAATTTATTCTCAAAAACACTGCACTATTGTTACCATTTTTACTGCACTATTGTTACCATTTTTGCTGTAGTCTTGTTACCGTTTTCACTGTACTGAGATTTCCATTTTTACTGCATTTCTAATTTCCGGTAACACTTTTATATACTCCATTCATATGGTTAAAACAACAAGTTGGAATGATATTCTCAATTTCCTTTTTCTAAATATCTGCTTTGATCACTTAAAAGCTCATCAAATAGTTGCTGCATTTGATTCTTACTATTGAAAAATAACCTTGAATTTACAAAAATATACATTTTTATGACAATCTTTTCACAAAGATTGGTCAAAAAGTAAAAATTCAATCTCATTTAAAGGATTTCATGTAAAATCTTTGGGCAACACACCAAACTGTTGTTGAAAACATCTTGAAAAGTAAGAAGGTGAATTAAAACCGACCATATAACAAATCTCATTCACCTTGTATTCTTTCTCTCTAAGCAATTGTGCCGCTTTCTTCAACCGCTCCACCCTGATGTACTCGTTGGGAGTCAAATCCAGCACACCCTTTATTTTACGGTAGAAACTGGCACGGCTCATATTGAACTGTTCTGCCATATCTTCCACAATAAACTCAGAATTATCGAGATTATCCTGCACAATGGCATGCAACTTCTTAATAAACTCTTCATCCCGTTTAGTATGCACAATGCTATTGGCTCCAATATAGGGATTTTTCAAGAATGTCTCGCGCAACTTTTCTCGACTTCCCAACAGATTGGCGATCTGTGCCATCAACACTTCCAAGGAAAATGGTTTTTCGATATAGGCGTCAGCACCCGTCTCAAATCCCTGCACTTTCGATTCCACATTCACTTTAGCAGTCAATAAAATAACCGGTATATGGCTGAATTGGACATCTTGCTTCACCTGTTTAGTAAATTCGAAACCATCCATTTCAGGCATTATCACATCACTTACAATCAAGTTTACATTCGTTTCACTCAGTATCTCCAAAGCCTGCAACCCGCTTTTCGCCTTAGCCACCTGATAGTGAGGGGATAATATCTTCTCTTCGAATTTGAGTAATTCTAGATCGTCGTCCACCAATAATATTGTAGATTGAATGGTCTTGTCTGTATGTTCTTCTTTAGCATTTTTTTCATAATCAAGCGATGTGTTTTCAAATATTTTTTTCGTATTTCCAACAGGAAGTGTTAAGTGGAATCTAATAAACTCTAATGTATCTTCTAACTCGAGTGTACCTTGATGAAGCTCTGCCAATGAGCGAGAAAGTGCCAAACCGATCCCGGTACCTTTTATCACTCTATCGTGTTCTTTATCCAAACGTACAAATGGTTTGAATATTTCTTGCTTGTACTTGCCAAGAATCAATTCACCATCATTTTCGGTGAATAGATGAAACTTCTCATTGTCTTGATTTTCCTCAATGTTAGCGTACAACTTCACAAATGTATTGCAATACAAAATAGCGTTATTCATCAAATTACTCATAATTTTAAGAAATGCCTCTTTGTCTACCTGGATATACATTTCCGTATCGGGTAAATTCAGCTCAAAAATAATCCCTCTTTTTTTCGCCAATGGTTTAAAACGAAGAAATGTTTCTCGTATTAACTTAGAGACATTTTGCGGCTTTAGATTCAATAAGTACGCTTCTGATTCAGTTTTCTGGAAATCTAGAAGTTGGTTGGTCAGAGTTAAAAGCCGATCCGTATTTTTACTCATGATTTGCAGGTTCTCTCTTACTTCTTCCGATACCTTTTCTCCCATAATAATGTAGTCTAAAGGTGATTTAATAAGTGATAAAGGTGTACGGATTTCGTGAGCTACATTTGTAAAGAAATCTATTTTCGAACGGTATAACTCCCTCTCTTTTTGTTGTTCAAAAATACGCATTCTTTCTCTTTGAATTTTATGATTCCGATAATTCAAAAACCGGAATAACCCTATCAAGCTGGATATTAATATCATAAAATATATCACATAGGCCCACACACTTTTCCAGAAAGGTGGTCGAATATGGATATGCAAAGTTTTTATTATCTCCTCAGCATTATTATATTTTGGTTCGTAATTTAGTTTAAGAGATAGTAGATATTTACCAGGTTTCAAGTTCGAATAGATTATTTCATTATAAGATTCTGCCAAAATCCATTCTTTGTCAAAGCCGTCCAGTTTATATAATAGTTGATAATCATTCTTATTGGAATAGTTTAACACTGCATATCCTAAACGAAAAGAATTTCTATTGTGCGGCAAAGTAATCTCTTCTGCAAAAAGGATACTTTGGTCTAATATAGGATTTTCATCCGTGGGACTTACCGGAATATCATTAATAATTAAATCTGTAAAAACTACAGATATAGTCGAATCAGTTATATTAAAAGTTGATGGATTAAACCGAACAAAACCATCAATAGAGAACCGAAATAAAGTACCCCATCAAAAGTTTTATAGCTTGATTTATAATTAAACTGGTTCGTTTTCAATCCACTTTCAACGGTATAATTTTTAAATATTCCTGTTTTCGGACAATACCTTACTAGCCCCGCGTTGGTAGACAGCCATAAACATCCATCTCTATCTTCTTGAATTTGATATACAACATCGTTTGGGAGACCATTTGTTGTATTGAATGTGGAAAACGTTTCATCTCTTTTATTAAAAAAACAAAATCCTCCTCCTTGTGTAGTGATCCAAATATCGCCTTTACTATCTTCGAAAACGCTTGTTACTTTATTAGATGGCAGGCTATTATGATCCTTAGGATTATTTATAAAACTTTTCCAACTAGTGGTTGCTGGATTAAATTGATAAAGTCCATTTGAAAAAGTCGAAATCCAAAGTAAACCTGCACTATCTTCGAAAATATCTTGTACACCTATACCAATAAAATTATCAATTCTGACAAAATCATCCTTTTTATATGAGTAAATATTCAAACCAGATAATGTACCAACCCATAAAATATTTTGTTTGTCTTTATATATAGCAAAAACACTATTCTGACTAAGATCATCTGACTGTTTATATGTCACCAGTTCACCTGTGATAAGATTATATCTGATTAGTCCTTTTGAGAATGTACCAATCCAAATAAACTGACCATCCTGATATAATGCATGAATATTTGTATATAAAGATTGCAAAGTGACAGGCAAATCCATGAAACTATCGGTTGTAGGGTCAAATAAATTCAATCCACCATCTTCTGTTCCTATCCATATCTTGCCATCAGAAGCTTTACAAAACTCTCTCACTCTTAAACCACGCAAACTATTTTGACATGGAAGAGGATAAAATAATTCAAACCTGTTCAGTTCTTTTGAATAGTAATCTACTCCTCCAAAATATGAACCGATCCAAACACCTCCTTCTCTGTCTTGAAAAATTGAATAAATTGCGTTGTCTGAAATAGAGGTAGCAATAAACGGATTATGTTTTATTTCTACAATTTCCTCAGTATCTAGATTATAAATATATATTCCAGATTCTGTGCCAATCCAAAATGTATTAGAACCAACTTTCTCTATACATCGAGCGAAAATTGGATTCCCTTGTCCATTCTCACCTAATAGAATATTATGAGTCTTACTAACTGTGTTAATTATCACAGCACCTTTTTGCGAAGTACAAAGTATGAACTGATGATTCCCAATATACAAAACTTCTGAAATGATGCCGACATTGTAAAAAAATGTACTGTCATCTTCTAATTGAAATTGTGTAACTTGTCCAGAATTCTTATTAATGTGCACTGGTGGACTCGAATAAGAAAACACCCAGACCCGTCCTTCATTATCGATACAAAGGCTCATTAACTTTATTCCATCAGTAACTAGAGGTATTGTATAGTGATATAAACTATCCTCTGAATAGTTATATCGAAATATTCCAACACTTGCCACTGCCATCCAAATATCTCCATCCTGATCCACTATCATATCTGATACCACGCCCTGCACCGTTTTATCATTAAATGTTTTTTTTTCAAATTTCGCAAAAGTCTCTAAAAAAGAATCATAAATACAAACACCATCCTCTGTAGCAAACCATATTTCATTTTGATTACATTGAATTACACTGACAAAAACATTATCACTCAAGTGCTCTTCAGTAGATGTTTTAAAAGTTTTAAATGATGAACCGTCAAACCGATTTAAACCGTCTTTTGTGCCAAACCACATAAATCCCTGATTATCTTGGAAAATTGAAAATACTGTGTTATGCGATAAACCATTATTTATTGAATAATTTCTAAATGAGTATTTTAAACTTGCAGATATTTCATTATTGATGGTCCACAATGAGACAACAATTAATAATGGCAACACAATTCTCTTAAAATCAATATTACATCTCAATAAACTGAGGTTCACCATATACACTATCTAACGATTAAATATTAATGCAATTCCTTTCTTTCTGAATTATGGATATTTAGCCGGAAACTGGGTGGGTATGCTCCGGATTATCCAACAACTAATTAATCCATATTTATGATGACTGTCGGTTCATTTGTTATATCATAATCCACCAGTCTATAATGCTGATCTTTGGACGGAGTAGGCATAAAAGATCCATTGCCTAATAGATCACTTATTATTGGATAGAAATTCTGAGATGCTTTCGGTCTAAAAAGCAATACACAGAAATCATCTTTTATCACATATCCTATTTGAAAAGCAGGATTATTTGAATTTAATATTTTATAATCAATTAAGTCAAAAGTACCTGTGAATTTGGCATCTAATTCTAGGACAAAATTATCGCCAAAATCCAAACGTAATAAATTACGATAAGGAGATATGACCAAGGCTCCCAACACATGCCATTCTGTATCAAAATTCGAGATATCCGTAAATATAATTGCATCAGAAGTCGTTTTTCGAAGCCTTTGTAGGAGACATGGATCATATGGGTTTATTAAATGAGGATTTTCTATCGCACAATTAATGAAAGTAAAAGTTTCGCGTACGTCCCATCCGATCATCGGCACATTCATATCAAAAATTTTATAACTCCCTTTTCTATTTTTCAAAGTAAAAACCGAGTTAGACAACTTTACCTGCATATCTGAAGTTGCACTTTTGTCTCGATAAATAAATGAACTTCCAAAATTGTCCAGATAAGAAAAAGAAACATTCTGATCCAACAGTAAAATAGGAGCATGGTTATCCGTTACTACTATAGCTTTATCTACAGTATCATAATAAACCTGGTTAAATATAAAAAAACCTCCTGTTTCAATGCGGATGCCTTCTGTATCCCGAAAATTATCTTCATAGCCAAGATCGGTACCACCAGTAGAAGATAATGATAAAATATGAACATTATTCAAGAAGTGTCCGGCACTTTTCGTTACAACGGCATATTTTGTCCCGTAGATAAATGTATCAGATATTTTATTATCATGGCATGATCCATCTATGTAAATTCCATAAATATCTTCGTTCGAGGACATTCCCTGGATAGTAACATTATCTATTTTGGTATCTGAACTACCCGTTCCTAAAAAGTCGTCTGTCACATTTATTCTAATGTGGGTATTACGTCCTCTTACTAAACTCATGGTACGTATAGAGACTAACTGTTTCAATCCATTCACTAAAATCCCGTTATCAGCATTATAACAATCTAGTATGCCGCCCTCTATATAAGAAAAACGGCGATGAGTCGGATCTTTGATATATATTTCCGAATATCCTACTTTTATCAATGCTTCAAGTTGTTTATCGCTTTTAACCAGTGCATTTTTATCAAAAACAACATTAACATTCTTCGTATAATCTAATGGCAATACAATTGGTTCAGATAAATTGTATATCCCAGCTGGGAAAAAAAGAGTTTTTCCGTATGACTTACGAACTAGATTGTTTATTTCCGACCCAATAATCGTCCCGTCATTTTTTATACCATGATCAATTACGGACACCATATTGCTATACATGTGTTCACTATTCAGCACATCATCATTTTTTTCATTACATGATTTGGTTCCAATATAAAAAAATGGAAATAATATTATTAGGATTATTTTGTGTCGCATACTTTTCAAATTAAAATGGTTTTTTGATTTTTGTTTATCAATTCTAACATTCCTTTACTGAATAGGAGTGATAATCGGCTCAAACTGGAATGAATCAATCAGCTGGCTATCATACCAATCGCTTGTATTATACCAGAAGACATGGCTTTTAGAAAAAATATCAAGTGTTTCTTTAGCCGCTTGATCCGAAGGTGGAGTCCATTCTGTACAGATAAGAGGCCTGCCATAACGATAAGCTATACTTATCAGCCATCCGGCTTCGAGTGCTTCCTGACAAGTGGAAAAAGATATAACATCTGATAAAGCCCACACTAAATTACATAATTCGGGCGCACTACCTCCTTCACAGATCAACATATCCCATCCTTTTAAACGTCCATGTATAAGCGCTTCTTTATAATTAAAATCAGGTTCAAAATCTTTCACCTTAACATAAGGAGTCGCAGTCAACGGCTGATTGGGATACTCATATCGTGCATACCGGAAAAGCATTTGTAACAAGTCTGTCAATTTAGCTTGATTTGTTTCAGTAACTCCGGGGTGTGTATAGATTTCCCATGCTTGGATGCGAGGATCAGCAGCATACCGCTTGATTACCTGGCTCACATAAAAAGCGAGGTCGATGTCCTTCTCATTGATGAACTCATCCGACAACAAGGCTGGTGTGATCCTCCTGCCCGTTACTTTCGCTCGAAAAAGCAAATCATCCATCTTCTGATAAAATAACTCCTTATTTTCTTTCCATTCGTTGTAGTTGCATTGTACCCTCCATCCATTGTATACTTCAGGATAAGATGATACATCCTCTGTATAGGCTACGCCCTTCACTGGTCCACCGACCATCCATTTCCATGCCCTATCCTTTGTCCAACGTTCTGTCCATTCGGCTCCAGGGTCAATAATCTCATCCTTTTCCGCAAAATGGAAATTACGCAACCAGTCAATTTCCCGTTTGTCATATGGCTCACCATCAGGATGAAGCAAGTCATGGAACCATGGTTCATAAGGGTCATAAGTACTTTGTCCCCAGCTTACAGTCCAGTTCATATCGCATATGTATAATCCCCAAGTGAAAAAATGTATCTCGTTTTGGGCAAAAGGGACAAAGGTACGAGGAAATGTTCCCCCTTTGGTCCGTGCGATAGTTTCTGTACAGACAAGTGGGCGATCACTTATGCTACGTGCCCGTTCAACAATCCATTCTACTCTTTGCATGTGGTCAGGCCCAGTATCATAAAGATGAAAGTTGTGAATATCCATCATGGCTTCCACTTCGTAACGACGATTTATTGCTCGACTTACAGAGTCAGGTTTAACACCTGAGTCCCAAATGATAGAAGCGGTTATGGGCTGTATGGGTGCACATTTCACGACACCATTGCACGGCTGCCTCTATCCAGTCCATTTGCTCATACATCTCTGGTACATCAGCCATGAGTGGTTCATTCCAAATATCCCAAAAAATAATTCGTTTATCGTTGGCGAAAGCTCCTATTATTTTTTGTGTATATGCCTTCGCTTCGTCAAACGCTTGCATTTTGTCTTCCCGTGGAAAAAAATGGTCAGAGATGGACAGCACTGGTGATACTGTCAGCCCATATTCGTCAGCGTCTTCTGCAAACTCTCTGATCCATTTTATTTGTTCATCTGCACCTTCAGCATGTATCCAAAAGCGCACGCTATTGAAACCTAACTTAGAAGCCTTCTCAAAAATTTGTTTACGAGACATACCCGGATAGGCAGAAATAGGTTCGTTGAATCCCTTGATCACTCCTACTTTTTTGTGCCATTCCCAAGCCTGTTGTTCTGTCCACAAAGATCTTCCTTTTTGTGAGGGGTGACAATATGGAAAGAGTATAATGACCATCGCGCTTATGTATATTAAATGTTTCATAGCGGTTATTTTACTTGGATATATAGTTATAATTATTCCATAAGTAATCACGAAAAATAAATTTCTCAATTGAGTTCGAAAATATTAATCATTAACTAGCAAAATTGATTCTTCATGTATACCATAATCCGACAGATTATAAACTCTGTCTTTAGATGGAGTAGACATAAACGAACTGCAACCCAGCAAGTCATTAATTATCGGATTCACGTCACCTTGCAGGATATTGATACACAAAATACAATAATCATCATTAACAACATAACCTATTTGGTAAGATATGCTCTTTGCTTCCATTATCTTCTTAACTTTTACTCTTGGAGTTTGGTCACGATCAAAGAGCATATCTATTATCAATGAAGAGTCGTAATCCAAGTCTATCCTAATTTTATTGGGTAATTGAGAGGCTATCACTGCACCAAGAACAAACCATTGTGATTTCATCAGACTTACTCCCGATTTATGCAAAACGTCACTTCTAACTCCTCTAACACGCTGAGCCAATGACACATCATAAGGGCTTAATCGGTTGGTACTTAGTTTTACGTAGTTCACTAATGAAAAATCCCCGTCCACATCTTCAGATATAAGTTTAGGATTTATGTCAAAAATTTTATACCCATTATTTCTAACTTCAATAATACTATTCGAAATTTTTATTTGGAAAGGGGTCAACGAACTGTAATCTTTACTAACGAAAGCTGTACCAAAATCCTCCAAATAAGAATAGAAAACGCACTTGTCAACAATAAGTCTAGGAGCATTGTCTTCAGTAATAACGATAGATTTATCAACCGTGTCGAAATATACTTCATGCAAAATAAAAAAACCGCCACTTTCAAATCTCACCCCTTCCGATCCGGAAAATTGTTGTCCTTCGCTTAATCGTGTTCCATCCTTTACAATCCATGATAATATGTGGACATTATTGATAAAGTGCCCGGCAGACTTCGTTAAAATAGCATACTTGGTGCCATATATAAAAGTGTTGGAAATTTTACAATCATGACATGAATTATCGATGTATATACCATATACTTCATCATTCGAAGAATCGCCCTGTATGGTAATATTATCAATTTTAGTATCGGAACTTCCGGTACCTTTGAAGTCGTCTGTAACACTGATAAGTATGTGTGTTTTGCGTCCTTTGAATAGTGTGATATATTTCAACGAAACCAATTGTTTTAATCCATTGACCATTATCCCATTTTCCACGTTGGAGCAGTCGAACTGACCACCCTCAATATAGGAGAAACGACGTTGTGTCACATCAGGCGTTGACATCTCGGAGTAACCAATCTTCAATAAACCTTCCATCTGGATATCGGTTTTAATTAAAGCATTTTTATCAAATATGATATTGACGTTTTTCGTATAGTCGAACGGCAGCACAATAGGCTCAGAAAGGTTGTAAGTACCCGCGGGGAAAAAAAGTGTTTTTAAATAAGATCTCTTGACCAAATTATTCAGTTCTACACCAATTGGCGAACCATCATTTTTAATACCTGCTTCTACTACCGAAACGATGTTTGTAGAATCAACCATACCCTCATCGAATGCTTCATACTGGTGCATCCCGGTATTAGGCACAGATTTAGGATTGGCGAAAAGTAATTCTGAAGAACCACCAATGGCTCCGACTAACGCCAAATTACGTAAAAAATCTCGTCTTGCTTGCATTTTTATGTTCTAATAATTTTTAACAGTATCAACCGACTAAAATCAAAATCAATCGGCTCTTATTCTTAAACACCTGACAAGTAGATCATTACAGCTCATGTCTTTCATTTCCAAAAAGTGCTCCCCCCCCTCAAAACAGTGATAATTGGGCGGCCGTGGGACTTTTATTGCGACTTTTCAGTCGTCTGGGATAAGTGCGCCTGCCTTCGGTCACCACCCACGTCAAATCCAGATGGCTTATCAAATGCATCCTCAACAACGCGGCTATGGTTGAAAACGCCTTTTCGCTTTCCGACTTGGTCTGAATCACCTGTAAAAGCAAATACGCGATCAGGGTACACCATACTTGGGTCTTTATCCCGTTTTCAGTGTCGGAATAAAAATAGGTGAGTTGGAAGTTTTGCTTCAATTTTTTGAATCCCGTTTCGATAGACCACCTATTTTTATAAATCAAGGCAACTTCCTCGTCTGTTATTTCCCAATTATTGGTGATGAACTTGTATTTACGCCCCTGTTCATCCCTGTACCAAACTAAACGAAGGCATAATGTCCTCGTCTGTCTGACTTTCTTCCTTTTTTTCTTGCCTTCGGTCCCCGTCTCGACCTTCTCGATATATTGAACGTGGATATGTTCCACCTTGTAAACGGCATGTTCCCCTTTTTCCAGCTTCTTCTCGTGAAGGACTTCCTGAACCTCGTACCTTGCATTGTCTTTCAGCCGACAAACGAAATTCACGCCTTGTCGCGTCCATTTGGCGAACTGCAGGTAGTAATTGTATGCCTTGTCGAAGACCACCATGCTGCCTTCACTTAAATTCAGGTATTGCAAGAAGTTCTTGTCGTGCATTTTCGCCTCGCTTATCTTCACGAATCGCGGCGTGTCAGCATGGACGTCGGTCAGCATGTGGACTTTCAGGCCGCCTTTCTTTTTCCCGTCGCCTTTAGGGTTCCGGCCCACGCCTTTCATCACGTCGGAAAACAGCGTCACCGTACTCGAATCAAAGGCATAGAACTCCTCGAAACTGACACCCTGCTTCCGGCNCTTTTTTTTGCGGCTGACCGACAAAAGCGGGGAAAAATGGGCGATCAGTGCAAAGTAGAACAGACGGAACAGCTCCTCGTCCCTGTCACGCAATGCATCTCCGGCAGTGCTTTTTGCAGGCGAACTCTCCATGCCCAGGTAATTCAACTTGCCACCCAAGGCACGCATGCCGTCACAGACTTCACCCATCGAGTCGCAACGGGAAAAAATGCCAAAGAGCATCACGATCAATTGATCCCAGGAAAAAAACGCCTTGTAATATTTATCACTGCCGAGCCTTATTACCAGCTCATCGAACTTTTCCCTCGGGAGAATATTCACTATTTGTCTTAAGATCGGCTGACCGACAAATTTATTTTCGCTAACTTTGCCCATGGTTGGAAATTTAGTTTTTGACAATCCAAATTTACAACTTAGGGACGAGACTTCGGTTAAGTCCCTATATTTTCTTCATTTTTTAGTCGGTCAGTACTGAATTTTTAATAAAATTCTACCATTCAATAGCTTGATCTTCATCAGGAATCTGTGTATTTATCTTTCTTTCAGAAATCATCGATCCCATCACCTCATAACTGATTGGATGATCAGGCACAGAGGTAATATCATCGTAGGAGTATGACAAATTAACCGTGATATAACGATGCATCAAATAGGGTAACAGTTCGTCCATACTTTCCTCCACCGTATATGTCGGTGTAGATAACAATTTAAAATTAATATTTTCGTTTTCTGCGCGAATATTTAGCGTGCCATCATCATTAAATGTCATCAAAATTTTATATACATCTCTATTTACATAATCCTCATCAGTTATTCCTGCATAGAAGAAAACGGTATTTTCATCTACAACATAAGTTGTACGTGTATTGATTACTAATGCATTGGTAGTAGTACCTGCAAAATAAATTCGGATAGCTGTTGTTTGATATACTCCGGAATAATCGTTAAAGGGTATAACTCGTAACATTGCTTTGCGATAATGTTTCCTGGGATGTGGTTGATAATTAGCCTCATCGTCATCAACAATGGTGAGTGGCAACACCCACTTGTGAAACATATCGATATCGCCAAAAGTGAAATTGATAGGCAATAAACCTTGTCTAGAGCCAGCCGGAATTGTTACATTATAGCTAGGAATCTCATAATAGGATGCGGTGAGCGGGACAAAGTAAAGCTCTGTTCGATTTTGAAAACGTTCGTAATTCAATGTGGCAAGTGAGTCTACATCTAACCCCACCTTGACATTTAAGTTGTGGGGGTTGGTCGTGGTGCCACTTACAATTAAGGGCAATAGATAGGTAGAAACGTTTTCGCCGTTATATCTGACATAAATATCGGTGACTCCTTGCGAGTTAACCGGTGCTTTGAAAGAGACATAATGGGTGTATAGCTCATCTTTCCACTCGTCGTTACATGAAGAAATTGCAACAACTATACAAACTAATAGAATAGATATTTTAATATTTTTCATTTGTTGAAGTTTTAAATTAATCATATGATTGCCATCCCGGATTCTGTGTTAAGCGAGAATTTCGTTTAAGTTCTGCTTTTGAAATTGGCCAAAACCACATTTTGTCTGAAAAAGTAGTTGGGATCGAAGATACTGCGACCGGAATATGAAACAGGTCTCGTTGAGCCTCAGTCATTAAAGTATTACAACCATATACAGGTAACACTTCCTCTACAGGAGCATCTTTCCAACGACGAAGATCATAATAACGATGCCCCTCGGCCATTAATTCAATTTGCCGTTCTCGTTTTAACTTTTCTCGTAAAAGTTCTTTATTTGAGTATGTTACATCATCGTAATCCGGTAGGCCTGATCTTATTCGCAAAGGTTCTATTGCTCTTTTAATGTCATTAATATCCCGTTGTATAAGGTGCGTTTTTGATTCGTCCCATGAGGGAATTTCATAGGTACCATCTAATTCATTTAGAGCTTCGGCATAAATCAAAAGAATTTCGGCATAACGAATTGCAGGTTCTGTTTTATACCTTATTTGCGTAAGTGAGTTATTTTCGTATGTATCATATGGATGAACATATTTCTTACACCCAATACCTGTTCTCAACCAATAATTTGAATTTGTATAACCTTCAGTAGAGCCTCGATAATACCAAGCCTGGTAATCTCTGTACTCAGGCTTTGTTGAAGAAGATAAGGTCCAAAGGCTGCCATTATATGCAACAGATGCGTAAAATCGAGGTTCTCGGTTAGCATATTGCAACGAAACCCCCTCTAACAGAGGCTTATACCTACCTCTCTCAACGTCTTCAGCTGTCACATATCCACTCACTCGTTTAGTTCCGTCACCACGACCAATTTCACTATCTTTTCCGGGAACATCAGTCCCATCATTCATATAGTAAGCATCGCATTGTTTTTGAGTTACACCTAAAGTATTAAAGCCATTTGCTGCACGTGGCAACATATGCACAACCATCCATTGCAGGCCACCACCTTGTCCATGAGCTCCATTTTGCACTCTTGAGAATATTAATTCCGGATTTGAGGTTGCAGATAATTCTCCGTTAAATAGTGCTCGATAAGAGGCAAAAGGATCAATATTTTTCCATCCCTCCGGCCAATCTTTTTCCGAATAGATAGGGTGTCTAGGAGGCTCAATAGTCTTAGGAAAATCATTATTTCCCGAGGTTCTGAAATAGGAAACATATAAACGATATTTTCCTAAATCAATGACGTCTTTTGCAGCAGCAGCAGCTTTAGCCCATTTCTCCTCATCATATTCTTCAGATAATAGGCGCTTTCCCTCATCATCGACAAGCTTATTTGCATAATCATCCTTGTTTCCGTTCATTAACGGACTGGCTGCATACAATAAAACTTTTGCCCTTGCAGCTAATGCGGCACCCTGTGTTGGACGTGCAATATTTAAAGCTTCCCTGTCTGTCTTCAATTCCTTCGCAGCTTGAACTAGTTCAGATGTAATATACTCAACACACTCATCATAAGTATTTCTGGGCAACGCTATATCTTCATAAGATAAGGTATAATCGATCATACCATCATCCGTTTGAATAATTGGAATAGGTCCGTATTTACGAAGTAGCATCCAATAGAGATAGGCTCTTAAAAAACGCGCTTGCCCTTTATAATCTATTATTTCCTGCTTTGTCATTTCTTTATTGACATCTATACTGTTAATTGCTTCTGAAGCCTGGCGAATTCCTTTATAACACATTCCCCAGGATGCTTGTAAATCTTCCTCGGAATATTCTCCATTTTTAAATTTCTTGTACAAATCTCCCCAATCTCCTGTATAAATATCATCTGCGAAATTATGCCAGGTATAATTTTTGTTACTCACATCCGCATTTTCGTTTTGTAAGAAAGAATAGGCATGGGCTAACCAATTTTCAGCATATTCTTTTTGTTCAAATGCTTTTTCAATTGACATTCTGTCTTTAAAAAATTTCTCAGTATCTAAATAATCAGTACATGCAACAATAAAAGAAATCAATACAATCAATACTGAAATAGATATATATCGAATATTATTAATCATTTTCATTTTCTTTAAATTAATTATAATTGAACAGTCAATCCCAGTGTTAAAACTTTAGAAAGAGGATACTCCTCACCGGTAGAACTACCTAATTCCGGATCCCACATTTTAAATTTTGACCATGTAAACATATTCGTTCCAATAAAAAAAAGACGAACAGAATTGATATGAAACTGAGAAAGCAAGGTCTTAGGTAAAGTGTAACCTATTTCCAATGTTTTCAGTCTTAAATATCGCCCATCACGCAACCAAAACGAAGAGGGTCGATAATTATTGCTATTACCATTATAGCTTAAACGAGGATACTCAGCGTTAGGATCTTCAGTACTTGGATCTTGTGAAATTTCGGCACTAATCCAACGTTTAGAATTTGCTAATTCCGAAAATAGATTACCCCATATTCCTTCATTAAATGCGTAAACATTAGGACCATTGATTAAAAAAGATGATTTTCCAGCTCCTTGAAAGTGTAAATTCACGTCAAAATTATTCCATTGAACTGAAGTGCCGAGCCCATATATTAAATTGGGAGTTCTTGTTGCACCAATTGCTGTTATATCGCCATCATTGACCACTCCATCGCCATTTACATCAGCATATTTAATATCACCGGGTTGGTAGACACCAAATTGCTGTAGGGGACTATTTCTTATATCATCGTAATCCTCAAATAACCCTAAAGCCACTAAGCCTACAACCTGATTTACTCTCCGTCCTTTTTGCATTTGATAAGAATAAACATTATTTTCTTCATCAATATCCAAGATTTCATTCTTACTATATGTCCAATTTCCTCTGATAGTAAAGTTCACTTTATTGATATTATGTCGGAAACTCATATTACCATCCAAGCCTTTGGATAGGACTTCACCCACATTGGCTTTTGGAGAACTCTGCAATCCAACCATTTCGGGCAAATGATAACGAGAATAATAAATTCCCTCTCGCAATTCATCAAAATAATCGGCAGTGATAAGCAGTTTCTCATTAAATAATGCCAAATCAATGCCTAAATCTCTTTTAGTTGACACCTCCCAAGTTATACCCGTAGAAGCAACTTGAGAATAATATAAACTGGAATAAGAATTATCAAAATAATAGTCTCCCCAATTATATCCTGCATCATTATTAAATGCCAGTGTGTACAGATAAGGAATACGTGCACCAATTTGATCATTGCCCACTTTCCCATAAGAATATCGAACTTTAAACATGTTCATCCAAGGCAAATTATCTTTTACAAATTTTTCTTCTGCCACATTCCAAGCAAATGACATTGCGGGGAAAAAACCCCATTTATGACCTCTTGCAAAGTTTTCAGACCCCGTATATCCAAAATTGAAGTCTAAAAAATAACGCAAAGCATAGTTATAGGCTAAACGACCTGCCAATGATTGATGACGGTTTGGGATGCCTTCTTTAATATCACTTCCAATGTTATCTGTGCGTTCATTAGAGTCTGCATTTAGTTTTACAACAGTATTCACATTATGAACTTTAGCAAAGCTTCTAGTATAGTCTAGCCACAAGTCGATAAATTCTTTTTTACGTCCGGTGGAACTGCTTTCTTGATACATTTCTCTTGGACCTGCAACATGCTGGAAAATCAATTGTCCATTTTGATCACGCATGCGTTCCGCTCTCCATTGTTTAGGCCATTTGATTCGATTTATATGATTGCTATTCGATAAATCATAGCCCACATTAGCTACAAATTTTAAGCCTTTAGTCACAAAATTCAAATCTTGTTCCCAACTCATATTTGTCTGCACATCATTTACCCAATGTTCAGAATATCCAGACTGAGTAGCTTGTACCCATGGATTAGTCCGCTCTCCTAATCCACTAGCAGTTATATATCCATTAGAATACATTACAGGGATATAAACAGGTGAAGTTCCTAATATTGCATGCCATATCTGGTTGCCATCATACATCGCTGCATTGTTCTGCTTTGAAAGTCTTCCGGCCACACCTACCTTCAACAATGAGGTTTTAGTGATATTTAAATCAGTATTTAATCTATAATTCAATACACGATAATCTGCATTGGTATGATACTCTTTTTCTAATTCATCGTCACTCTTATACATTCCTTTTTCATCAATATAACTTAGAGAAACATAATACCTTGCTGTTGTTCCACCACCACTCATATTAACAGATGCACGATAAGTGGGAGCACCATTTTTCAATAAAATGGATCGCCAATCCACATTAGGATAAAGATCCGGATCTAATTGACGTCTAATAATTTCCAATTCGTCATAGGAATAAATAGGTTCTTCGTTACGTGTAACTTTTGCTTCGTTTACCATGGAAACATATGTATTGCCATCGATAAGATCTGGTGTTATAGTACGCGTATTGTATGATGTTTGTATTTTTGCTTGGATATTCACCTTTCCCGCTTTACCTCTTTTTGTAGTTATTAGTACAACGCCATTTGCTCCTTTATCTCCATAAATTGCTGTCGCAGAGGCATCCTTTAACACAGAAAAAGATTCAATATCTTCCACATTTACATCATTTATATCACGTGGAAATCCATCAACCAAAACATAAGCACTAGTACTTGCACCAAAAGTTGAGATTCCTCGTATCCAGAATTCCGAAATATTTTTACCCGGTTGGCCGGATGTTTGCATGGCATAAACACCGGGAACATTTCCTGCGAAAGAATTAACTAGACTCGCTGTTGGGTTTGCCAACAACTGTTCTGCTTCAACATTTGTAATAGCTCCTGTTACTGTAAGTTTTTTCTGAGTACCTGTTCCGGTTACAACTAGTTCATCCAAAGTAGTAGATTTAGCCTCTTCCATCTTAACATTCACTACTTGTTGCTCTTTAATTAGTATTTCAACAGTTTCAAAACCAATGTAGGAAAAGACTAAGCGCTGATAAGGTTCCATTTTAATTTTAAATTTCCCGTCTAAATCAGTAATAGTACCCATTCCCGCAACATCTTTAATCATTATATTAACACCTATCAGGGGTTCTTCTTCTGTGTCGACTACTGTACCTGTAACTTCAATAATCTCTTGTGAAAGAACAGGTAGAATAAAACATAAAAGGATAAATGATAACACTATATATTTTCTCATAACTCAAATTATTTTCTTTTTACTAATTCAATGATATCATCCTTATTCGATGATTTCCCATATCAGCTATATAAAATATTTTATTTTCCTCGTCGTATTCAATACCCCAAGGCGAATTAAATCGGGCTTCTTTTCGCAAATCGCCATCCACAAACCCCCATGCGTTATTATCTAGTCCTTTACTTCCCCGACCGGCAAAAGTAGTGACCCTACCTTCAGGAGTAATAATTCTAATACAATGATTACCTGCATCAGCTAAATAAAAATCATATATATCTTCTTTGCCTTCAGCAATATATTCTTCATTTTTAACGAAAACCCCTTGGTAAGGGTGGAAAACTTTTGCCAAGGTACCTACCCCATCTACATATCCGTCTCCTCCACCTCCGACAAATGTTGTGGGGGGATCTAAGGTTTTTTCTTTCCAGTTATAGGTTGCCCTTTGAATAGCGGAATTCCATGGAGAAAAAATGTAGGCATATTCACCGCTCGGATGAAACTGCACATGATATTCTAATAGCGCATCATTGCCGGCATGAACACCCTTTTTGAGCTCCCAATCATATCTGAATAGTTCACCTGCCCACCATGTATTATAAAATAGAGTGCCATCTACAGGATTTACAGATGCATGATTCACATTTCGTTGAAATAAAAGAGTTTGTGGAACTCTAAAATCTGTCTCACGAGTCAACATGGTTACACCTACGCTTGTTTCTCCATCCTGGTCATTAGCAACAAACAGAGTATCACCGGAAACTGACCACGCAAGTGTTCTTGGATGAGCCCAGTTAGCTTCACCCATTGTAACAAGCGTCACTACAACTCTATTCTCAATATCTAACATACGTAAGCTTAAATATTGCTCCAATAAAAAAAGCCTTTTGTTGTTTTTAGGATCTAAAGAAAGCCAATAAGGAGCGCCAAAACCAGCTTCCTCGAATGTACCATCCTTAATTTCATACTTTCCTTCTGAGTCTACTTTTCCAGATAACGTAGAAACAACTGTTCTAGACACATAACGAAAACGTCTATTAGCTTGAGCTATTTTTTCTGTATTACCATCACTGAGTCGAACCTCTACAGTTCCTTCTGTAGAATGAGCTGGTACTTGGCAATAGAGGCACTCTCCATCAGTTCCAATCAAAGGAGCCCGAACTCCACCAACATAAACGGAAATTTGAGTGGTATCAGTTCCGAAATTTTCTCCATAAATAAATAATTTTGAGCCCACAGAGCCGCTATCAGGAGAAAAACCTGTAATCACTACATCTTTATTTGGATTAAATCCTACTGGTTTAGATCCATCTCCCTCTTTATTTTCACAGGCTAAGAATAAAATAAGATGTAAGCTTATAAAACAATTCAGAATAATAAACTTTGATCTTTTCTTTTTCATAAACTAATTTAATTTTGTTAATTAGACATTATATTCATTAAAATTATATATGTTTCAAACAGAGCGACATTGTCACTCTAAAGTTATGGAGTCCGCAAGCAATGAGCATGACCATATCGTCAAAACCAAACTTGCGGCACCTGAATCGGTCTTTGACAATACGACATTTCTTTACTCCCCCGATGGCATGTTCCACCAGAATCCGGAAACTGGATATTTTTCTGTTGTTCTCTTTCTGGTCATCAGTCAGATCCTTGCCCTTGGGTTTCTTTGCCGGCATCTTCACGGTCACGTTTTCAGGGATATGCCCCAGGAACCCCGTGTCCTGCCACAAGGTAATTCCGGTTGGCAAGGCCAGCGGTTGGCCGTCCATTATTTTCTTGTCGTGAACACTTCCCTCGCAAGTCCTTGACAGCCACAGGATGCGTTTGTCCGGTGTGCAAAGCAGGTTATTTTTCAGGCTGTGAGTTTTTTTTCCACTGTAGCGTGATTTCTGCCTGTCCGCGTCTTGGGGACGCTCCACCGGCCTTTCCGTCCCGTCGAGTAACATGTCCCGGCATTGTCCGGCTAGGTGCTTAACCCGCAAATGGTTCCTTTCGGGCAACTCCTCAAGGGTTTTAAGGGACTTCAGAAGTATGTCCGACAAACGGTGGACCCATTCATTGCACTGGGGCTGGGTCATCCCGTAGGTTGCCCCGTGGTACTCCTGCAGCGGGTTGTTCTTCAAATATGAGAGGATAAACAGCAGCTTGTCCCTGATCAGGGGCAATTGACTGCTTTTCCGGTTGTAAGATATCCGCCGCCTGGGTTTACCCTTCAGGGTGAAACGGCTATGGTACTCATTCCAATGATACTCAAAGATGGGTATGAACGCTTCAAATTCTTCGGGGGTAAAACCCGTTAAAGACAGTAACTGACTCGGAGTTTTTCGGACTTTGTCGTATTTCATTTGTGATAA
>JGI24708J26588_10001023_pt1 | contig 22375 bp, 29 predicted proteins | sample BioPla1DNA2_FD_26588 | JGI IMG/M metagenome (IMG submission 26588) | reverse complement strand
TGAAAATCAAAGAGATTACGAGCCAATACCGTAGAGATTTTTACGCAATTTATGAGTGTCAATTTTGCGGCCATGAGGTAAGGGGCACAGGATACGACGACGCTAACTTCCACAACAACGTTATCCCAAAAATGAAATGCAAAAACTGTGGAAAGTCAGTCATCGAAAACGGCGATGAGCTCAAATCCGAGTATCGCCCCTTAAGCACGAAGTATCCAGAAGGATACCAAATTTAGAAAGGAAAGGGAAATGAACGGAGTAACAATCGTGGCAGTCGTGGGAATGATTTGCGCTACGGCGATCATTATCACAGTACTTATCTATGGCGACACAGAAGGGAGAAAAAAGTGAAAACGAGAACAAAAAAGAGCGGTTACACACGCAATAGAACCGCTCTCCAACCAATAGGTTTAGTCTCTAGGACTACGCCTATTCTATCACATGGGCTAGCCGTCATGCTAGACCTCCTCGCAACCATGTGGGGCGTGGCCATGATCCTAGCGGGCGGCGCCGCAAGGGTCAACGACCTTGTGCTGTACGGCAGCATGGCGTTTGTGATGGGTCTTATCGGAATGATCCTCGAACTGGAGGTGTGGGATGTCGATTAATGAAAACATGGTCTGTATACCTCGTTCAGAACAAGAGCGTTTGCTCGCAATCGAGAGTCGGGCTCGCCTAGTATTCGACAGCACCAATAAGAAGGGTCTCAAAAGCACGATCTTTTGGATTCTGAAAGGCTGTTATCCCGGTAGACCAGCGATCCGTCAACCTAGTATCCATCTTCCGCAGGAGGTAACAAATGAAAGTAACGTTTGATAAATTAATCGCTCAAAACTTCCGGCAGATCGCCGACCGCGAATTTGATTTCCGTGACGGCCTGAATCTCATTGTCGGGGCGAACGGATCAGGCAAGACAAACTTGCTACACGCTATCACATGGTGCTTGTTCGGCAAGGATATGGAAGATCGGACGAAGTTCGAGGTTGTCCCGTTGAATCCGGACAACACACGTACAGAGTTAGAACCTGATGTGACCTTGGTCATTTCTATCGACGGCGAAAAACATGAGCTTAGAAGACAGCTCAAAGGCGGCAAGACCGCACAGACATACATCAATGGCGCGCCATGCAAGACGCTCAAAGAGTTTGATTCATTTGTTGCCGATATTTTCTCAACGCCGGAAAGATTCAAGATGTATGCCAATCCTTTATTCTTCCCGGAAATGCACTGGAAAGAGCAACGCAAGATTTTCATGCAGTTTTTCCCGACGCCCAAATCGTCGGACGTGATCAAATACATGGCCAAACGTAGTGGAAGAGAGTGCAGCGTTGCAAAAGAGCTCGAAAAGTTAGAGCCTGAACGACTCATCGACAAGTACTGGCAGGAACGTAAGGATCTCGAAGCGGAACGCGACAAGATCAGAGCGCAGATTGAACTGCTCGATGACCAACTTGAAGGTTTTCAACAATTTGATGTTGATAAGATGCAAAAAGAACGCGAATCACTTCGTGACCGCCTAGCCAATATTCAAGACAACATACGGACAATCAGCGCCTTTAACGCTGACATTGGGAAAAGAAGGCAAGAACTTGAGAGTTATATCCTGAAACAGGAATCGGCAATTAATCTTGCTAAGGAAGAAGCTCATTACGGTAAGGATCGGCGACTAAGACAGCTCCAAGACGACCTCGAAATACTTGAGCGCAAGCGCCGAAGGTTGGCGGATGAATTCAAAAGCCTAAAAGCTGATGACACCACTTGTCCTACATGCGGTCAGGAGCTCCCTGCAACTATCATTGCCGAGCAGGAAAATGTTTTACACAGCCGGCGCTCTGAAATAGCCGAACAAGGGATGGCCGTCGCTGAAGACATTAAGGCGATGCGAGCAGAATTTGAATCCGTTAAGAGCGAAGAGCCAAAAGCTCTAGATATCTCGTCACACATCAATTCAATCAACAAAGCGAAAGGCGAGCTGGCAAGGCTTGAGGCTCCATCGCCTATCCCTGTTGTCAATCAAACTGATTTAGATCGTTTAGATGATCTAGACAAAGCGCTCGCCCGTGGCGATATTCACGCAGAGAACATTGAGCGCAGAAACAAACTCATGGATCGCGAGCGAGTAATTAACAAACTCTACGAAAAGGCAGAAGTCGCCGCAAGAGAGCTTGCTGATTTCATGTTCTATCGCGCAGAAATGATCGTCAATGCCGTGAATAAGAGCTTCAAGAAGATCTCCGTCAAGGTGCTTGAGATCCAGAAGAACGGCGAGGCAAAAGAAACGTTCGAGATCCTCAAAAATGGTGTCCCCTATTCGGAGCTGAACACAGCCGGAAAGCTTGAAGCAGGTCTCGAACTCACAGGATTTCTGAAGGATCAACTGCACATCGATTGCCCGACGTTAATTGACAACGGCGAGCGTTACACGGATGTGAACCTTTCCCAAATCAAAGGACAAATCATCATCGCAACAGCCCGTGAAGGCGCGGAGCTGCAAGTTTTGGAGGAATAAAGATGACAAAGGAAATAGCAGGAAAAGACAACAACAAGCTTATCAGATCGCAAGTAAGGCATATAACAAACTTCTTTGCTGATCAGGTAGCCAAATATTTTCAGGATCTACCCGAAGCTATTGGTACGGGAGAAGCTCGGCGACTGACAGTCAACTTGTGCATCAAGGCCAACTCAGTATTGGAGGAACAAGATATGGGATGGGGCGTCGTTGACGCAAACAAATTCCTTATAGATTGTATCCGCATGGTGACGCTTGGACTGGATGCTGGCAACGGTGAGTGTTATCCGATCCCGTACAGAAACAAAAAAACGAAAAAGGTCGAATTGCAATGCTCGCCGTCAGCAAGAGGATTAGAAAAGCTTGTCATGGAATACAGCGTCGGCAAAAAAATAATTCGCTTTGATGCATACGCCATCAAAGAAGGTGAAGCCTTTACTGTAAAAAGGACTCCTGGTAACGATTTGTGGTCCTACGAAGAGCAGCCATTCTCAAGCGGTGAGGTTGCTGGATATGTAACCATTGCAGTTTATGAAGACGGAACAAGTTCTGTTATGACCCACACAACAGATGACATTGAAAAGAGACGCCAGGCATCAAAAGCGCCTAACAGTCCTGCTTGGAAGAACTGGTACACCGAGATGGCACTAGCGAAAGCAACAAGGCGCCACTGCACAAGAATCCCTATCAAACTGCCAGATGCTAAAGAACGAGCATTTAACCAAGCAGATGACGAAGACGACTTCGAGTCATTCAAAGACGTGACGCCACCCACAATCATGTTACCTGAAGGCATTGGCGAGGAAGAGGTTGAGGAAGAAGAACCTGTCCCGGAACCTGAACCTGCTCCCGTTGTTGCTAAAAAACAGAAAGCAAAGGCACAACCACGGAAGATCACGCCAGAGCCTCCGCCGGAACCTTCGGCTTTTGATGAGTACAGCCAGATTCCTCTTGACTGGATGGAGGCCTGAGATGAAGGTTACATGCATCGGCACAGGATCGAGCGGTAACTGCTTCTACGTGGAGTCCGAATTGGGCACCGGCGTCTTTTTTGACGCCGGATGCCCACCAACGAAGATTCTCGACCTCGGAATATCTATCGCAAACAAGCCTTTTTATGTGACGCATGAGCACGGCGACCACGCAAAGTATGCGCTTGAGCTGCAGGACAAGTATGGTGCAATAATCTATTGTTCGGATTTAACGTTCGATGCCCTGAACCTCTGCAAGAAGTGTTCTGTGCAGCGATTAAAAGACTTTTATCCCAAGAAGAAATGTTACGTGCAGGGCATTAAGGTTATCCATAATGCAGCTGATCCATGTGCTTTTTATGCGGACATCGACGACGAGCGCATGCTGTACATCGCGGATGCTGGAAGTCCACCGGAATTGCCTGAAGATATAGCTCCGGATGTCTTGATCGTGGAGGCCAATTACACGCCCAAGAGAATGGCAGGAAACGCCGAGAAGTCAGACTCTATGCTCTATGTCTCCGGACGTGTGTCGTCAGGAGTTGGGCATCTAAGCGCAAGGGAAGCCGCTCAACTTATTGAGCCGTATCTCGACTATGCCGATCTAATCATTCTATTCCATCAATCCGAAAACAATTTCGATTACACCGAATATTACAACGATATGGAAATTAGCGACACGTTCAAAGCTAAGGCTCAATTCGCCAAACCCGGCATGACGTGGAATTCCATCCCGTTTTAGGAGGAGCGCAATGGCAGACAACGTAAACAGATACTTGGAGTTAATCCTTAAATGCATACCGAAAGGCAGCACAAGAGCAAGGAATCTTCGCGATGTCGCCATGATGGCGAATGTCTCGGAAAGACAGACTCAAGAATACATCCGACAGTTGCGCGAGGACGGATGTCCAATCGTGTCCATGTCATCGGGGGGATATTTCATTCCTGATGAAAACGATCCGACAGACATTGCAGAGGCCGAGCGCTATATGTCCATGATGCGTGGACAGGCGATGGAGAGATTACAGACGGTGAAAGCCATTGAGCATTGGCTTGAGAAAAACAGAAAGCCGGTTCAGATGAATATGGACGCTTACATAAGAAAGGGGTAAATGCATGGCAGATTATGTCAGATTATTCTCGACAAAAGAGATAAGTGCTTACCTTCTTGTCCTAGAGGCATTTGGCAGGGATTTGACATCTATCGAGGAAGTCAGGCTAGCTACTTTACTCGAAAAATATACTGCGTATGAAGTCATCCAAGCCATTGTGATAGCTCACGACAAATATCTTGAGCATGACGACGATGGTCTTGTTACATTCGGCGAGAATATTTTTTGGGAAAAACTGCCCGGCATCTGTTGGAACAGAAGGAATGGCAGGTGCTGGTAATATGCCTAATAGGATTTTGAAAGAGACTATTTGTGTCAGTAAGGATATTGCGAGCCTGTCATGGTTTGAGGAAGTGTTCTTCTATCGATTGATTGTTACTGTTGATGATTTCGGTTGTTACTACGCCTCTCCTCCCATCCTTAAGGGCAAGATGTTTCCTCGAGATTCTGTCACAGACGCACAGATTGATAAAGCCATGAATACGTTATCGTCGCTAGGTATTGTTCGCACCTATACGGTTGAAGACGAATCGTACCTAGAAATTGTAACGTGGGACAAACATCAATCACGTCGAGCCAAGAATCGGAAGTATCCATCCTTCGAAGAATCAGATGAATACCGTTGCATGCAAATGAATGCAGATGAAATCAAATGCGAGCAGATGAATGCAGATGCATGTAGAAAAAAAGATGTTGAACAAAATGACGAAAAGTGTTCATTATCTGGCGTGAAATCATTTGCAAGCAAATGCAAGCAGATGCATGCAAATGTTCCCGAGGAATCGAGGAATCGAGGAATCGAGGAATCGATATTCGAGGAATCGTATTACTGCACGGAGCGATCTGACGATCACTCTGTGCCAGAGCCAAGCATCGTCATTGAATTGCCCTTGAACGACAAAACATTTCACGCAGTCACAAAGGAGGATGCCTCGAAGTATCGAGAGCTGTACCCGGCTGTTAACGTCGAGCAAGAACTTCGGAATATGCTTGGTTGGCTGGATGCTAACCCAAACAAGCGAAAGACACGCAAGGGTATCAAGCGGTTTATCGCGAACTGGCTGTCTAAAGAACAAGACAGAGGCGGTGCACGAAGTCGAGCGCCAACATATCGGTCAAGCGACAAGCGCGACAACCGAGACAATTTCACTCTTGATGCGGCTGAACAGGAGTTTCTTGTTGAAGCACGAATGCCGCGACTGGAGGGGCAGCCATGACCAACAGCAGACGCAAGGGAGTAGAGGGCGAGCGCGAACTCGCCGATAATGATGGAGGGGAGAGAATGAGTAACAACAACAACCTAGCCCGTGAGCGGATTGAGGCGGCGATTGAATTGATCGAAGAACAGAAAGAGGGAGCCGACAGGGAGTATTACTTGCACGACATAGGCCTGTCAAGCTCACTGGATATCGGCATTTATGAGCGGGTAACGGACGCCTACGACACCATCCTTGCCGCCCTCGACGCCGTGAGGTGGAGGTCTCCAATAACAATGCCTGATTTTCATGACGTGTTAGTCGCTTTTAGGAGATCAGACGGAAGTGTCGGGTGCGCGATAACGGTCAAGTTGGAAATCCCGGAGTATGTGACAGTGCTGGGCTGGCGGCCTGTGTTGATGTGGGAGGAAGCATGAGCATTCACGCGATCAAACTGCAACAGCCATTCTTTGACGCTGTACTGGACGGTTCCAAGACATTTGAGGTTCGCCTGAATGACCGGGATTATCGCGAGGGCGATGTTGTGATCCTGATCGAAGTTGATCACGACGGTAAACAGGTAACACCAACAAGGATTGTTAAGGCTGATATCGGGTTTGTGTTAGAAGGTTACGGATTAAAAAAAGGATATGTCGCATTCTCTTTGCTTAACGTCAAAGAATGTGTGCCGAAGTGTTACGATTCGGATGATGATTACGGCGGGATTGGGTTGACGGATTAGCGATGACTATACAGAATGCCAAAGATCGCGCCAGAGAACGATTAGAAGAATATCGCCGAGTTGTCGATGATTCGAAGTATTGCCGTGCGCGCATTGAGACGCTGCGTGAGGAGATGACAAATGTTTCGCGCCCTGTTGGGTCGACTTCCGCAGGTTGGACGGGGGAGTATGTCACGGAAACGGTCGTTGGAAAAAAACAGGAGGGTCAGCCAAAGCCTGTGCCCTCCGACGTATCGATTCCCGTTAAGCGTATTCCCCGATCCTTACATGGAACGAGAGACCCTAAGGGTGGGGAAAAATATCTAACGTCGTTGATTAATGAGATCATGCGATTCGAGCAAAGAATTGGACGCAATGATGAGCTGCGTCGCACGATCGAAGCAGAAATTGATACTTTTTGTGACGAAGATCAGGCGTTAGCGCTCAAGTATCGGTACATCGAGGGACTAACTCATACAGAAGCGAGAAGGCGGCTGAATTACAGTGAATCATGGTGGTTTAAGTTGTTTTCTTCGGCTTTAGAGGCCTACGGCGAGAAAATCAGGAGTAAAAGAGAGTAAAAGAGAGTAAAAAGGAGTGATTGTTCGTTTTTCGGTGTGATATTATTAAACTGTCAAAAGTGTCAGCAGGCGCAGAAAGTGTCTGCTTTTTTAATGTAACAGGACCTCCCGCACCTCTCAATGAAGTGTCCCAGGGAGGACATTGCCACTCGCGAGGGTGGCTTTTTTAATGCGGCGAGCGGTAAAAGGACTGGCGGTAGACAGCTCATGGGCGACTCCTCTCATGGTTCAGTCCTGCCGTATTTCTTCTTGGGAGGAGGTGACAAGCTATTGACAAGCGAACGGAAGCGAAACGCCTCTACTTGGAAGATGGCTTGTCCCCTTCCGAGATCGCTGAGCGATTAGGTGTTCGATCAGGCACTGTGCGTCAGTGGAAAAGGCGTGACAGTTGGGACGGTGAAACTTGTAACGTTACAACGTCCGTTACAGCAAAAAAAAGACGAAGACAAGCAAGCACTCGAAAGAAGATTGTCGAGGCTATTGAAGAATCAGGGTTGACGGAACGTGAGAAGAATTATTGCCTTGCGTATGTCAGTTGTTGGAGTCGAGTTCAAGCCGCATACCGTGCCGGGTACACCGGAGCACGAGCTACAGTCAGAAATAAAGCGTATGAGCTCATGCAGCGGGAGGATATCCAAGCAGAAATCAAAAGGTTAAAGGCCATCAAGCGCGAACAACTCCTTGCAGATGGTGATGACTTGCTTGAGTTAGCGCAACGCGTCGTGTTCTCGGACATTACAGATATTGCCAATTTCAAAGGCAATACTGTGAAGCTGAAGTCTGATCAGGAGGTGGACGGCCAGTTAATCAAGAAGATCGGCGCTGGGAGACACGGGCCGATGGTTGAGCTTAAGGACGAGAAGCCGTATCTTGAGCTGCTTGTCCGAATCACGGGACTTGATCAGGAAAACCCCAACGCTCACATGAAAGACGACGGCTTCATTGAGGCGTTGCAGCAGGAGGTGGCGGACGTATGGGCAGACGAAGAGCCTCCAAGCGATTAACCTCTTCCCTATTCAAGTTCAAGCCGTTCTCGCTCAAGCAAAAGAAGATTCTGACGTGGTGGATGCCCGGCTCCCCTGTCCAAGACTATGACGGGATCATTGCAGACGGGGCTATTCGGTCCGGTAAGACATTGAGCATGTCCCTGTCCTTCGTCATCTGGGCGATGGAGACCTTCGACGGACAGAACTTCGCGATGTGCGGAAAGACAATTCTGGCATTCCGTCGAAACGTTCTTGTCTGGCTTAAGCTGATGCTTCGCTCTCGAGGCTATCGATACGAAGACAGCAGATCAGATAACCTAGTGACGATCTGGCGGGGCGACACCGTCAACTACTTTTACATCTTCGGCGGGAAGGATGAACGCTCACAAGACTTGATTCAAGGAATCACGCTAGCGGGTGTGTTCTTCGATGAGGTTGCTTTGATGCCAGAGTCTTTCGTCAATCAGGCGACAGGACGCTGCTCTGTCACAGGCTCAAAGTTCTGGTTCAATTGCAACCCGCAAGGGCCCTCGCATTGGTTTTTAACGAACTGGATTAAAAAGGCTCTCGAGTTACGACTCGTTTACTTACATTTCACGATGGATGACAATTTGAGCTTGTCACAATCGATCAAACAACGATATGAGACGTTGTACTCGGGAGTCTTCTACAAGAGATATGTACGCGGTGAGTGGTCGGTGGCTGAGGGAGCCATCTACTTGAGTTTTGATCGCGCGCGGCATGTGTGGACACATGAACAGCTTGAAGAATACCTGAAAACAAATAGCTGGAGCTTTTTCACGATCGGCGTTGACTTTGGCGGGAGTGAATCCGCGTCGGTGTTCACGCTGGTCGGATTTACGCGCAACTTCAAGAAAGCGATTGTGCTTGACGAGTATTACGACAAAGAGAATCTGGGCGCAGACCACCTGAAGCAAGCGTGGATAAAGAAGGCGGGGCTCTGGAAGCAGATGTTTCCGCGGATCACTGATGCGTTTATGGATCATGAAATGCTGCTGATTAAGTCCTTTCGCCAGGCGACTCCACAGGTTCCGGTACGTCATGCGTGGAAGTCCCCTATTGCTGACCGGATTAGCGCAACTGACATGCTCATGGCGACGGACAAGCTGGTCGTCATGAATAACTGCAAATATTTGATTAATGCGTTCGAGTCGGCGGTATGGGACGCGAAGCATCCTGACGAGTTGGTACGTCTCGATGATGGGACGGTCAATATTGATAGTCTCGACAGTTTTGAGTACGCGATCGAGAAACATTTTCGCGATTTGCTGAGGATTTGATTATGCAAATTAGAAACCTAATCAGAGAGGTGTTATACAAGATGGGCCTAATTCAGGGAATGAAAGATAAATTCCAAGACAAGCGAATCCCCGACTGTCAGGACTTCTATGACTCGTACATTGCGAAGTGGAAGGCAGCTTACTCGGTCGATAAACAGGAGAAGAGCTGGCTTAAGACGCATAAGAAGACAGTTAGCGCTCCGGGAGCTACGGCTCGCACGCGTGATTCTCTCGGCATGGCGAAGGTCTTATGCGAAGAGCTCGCCGGGTTAATCTTCAACGAGGAATGTGAAATTTCAGTCAGCACGAAAGGGCATGAACCGGGAAACGACAAGCCGGACCGGCTGAATGATTTCGTTCAAGAGGTCTTAACGCAAAACGGCTTTTGGTCAAAGTTCCAGAATCTCATTGAGCTGGAGCTCGCGCTCGGAGGAGCGGCGATCAAGATAAGTCACGACGGCGACAAGAAGATTACTCTGTCATATCTGATGGCGGATCAGTTCATCCCGATCGGATGGACGAACAAAATGATGACAGAGAGTGTATTCGTGACGCAAGAAAAGCGTGATCGTCACTATTACACGCTCTTCGAATGGCACCTGCTCAAAACGATTGAAGGCGAGACTAAACGGGTACTTGAATACAACTTATTTGAATCCAACAGCACGGACAATTTCGGGGTCGAAGTTAGTGTAAAACGCATCTATCCTGGGCTGAATTCCGAACTCCTAATCAATCGAGATTTACAGACGTTTGTCTATTTCGCGCCGAACATCGCGAATAATGCCGATTTCGCTTTACCGCTGGGCATGTCAGTGTTTGCTAATGCCATGGACACACTGAAACAGCTAGATGTCGCCTTCGACTCCTTCGGGCGAGAATTCGTCCTGGGCAAAAAGCGTATCATTGTCCCCGCAGCGGCGATTCGGGAAGTCACAGTCCCTGGAGCTGCTGAGCCGCTGCGCTACTTCGACGCGGACGATGAAGCTTATGAAGCGTTCGACTTTGACCGGGTGGACAGCTTCCAGATTCAGGACAACACGGTTGAGTTACGTGTCGAAGAGCATGTCAAAGCGATCAATGCGCTTCTGAACATCCTTTGCCTGCAGACTGGGCTCACGGCAGGCACATTCTCTTTCGACGTGGCGCAAGGCGTGAAGACGGCTACGGAAATCATCAGTGCGAATAGCAAGACATACAAGACAATCAAAGGACACCAAAACCTAATTCGTGAAGCTCTTGAAAGTGTCGTGCACTCGATCATCGACTACGGGAAGTTGTATAAGCAGCTCCCGGAGGACGTCGAATACACAATCGCGATTGGGTTTGATGATTCTATTGTCACGGACACCAACGCCGATATTGATAACGCCATCAAGCTCACGACAGCCGGTCTCATGAGCAAACTACGCGCCATCATGGAGCTGAACGATTGGCCAGAAGAAAAAGCGGCGGAAGAACTCGAGAGGATTCAGAAAGAGTCGGCTCCATTGATAGCAGAACAGCAAGATATCTTCGGTAGCGAATGATAACGAGCAACAATTGAGGAGGCCAGCATGAAGCCTACACCGAACGAACTGGCCATCCTCGCTCATGAGATCGCCCTTGTCTACGGAACACTTGAAGAGTGGATGATCCGGAAGATCGTACAGCGCTTAGTAGAGGGCGCCCCTACCCTCCCCGCAGAAGTGGAAGACTGGCGTATTCAGAAGATTCTCGCTTCTGCCGCGTTCAGACGCGACTCAATAGCTGTCATGCGAAAAGTCTTAGGCGACATCCCTCCACAAGTGGATCGGATGTTGTTTCGGACGGCCCGCGAATCGGTTGATGGCGGGGACGGAGCGACACTACAAGAGGCTTGGGAGCGCGGGCTAATCCGTACTATGCCCGAGCCCGAAATGGCCGCAAAAACAACGTTCATGCTTGAGAAGCTCAATGAACAAGCCCTTGATCGCATGAATCTTGTGAACACGTCTATGCTTGTGAGCGCACAGCAGCAGTACATTGATACGCTAAACATTGCTGCAGGTTTTATGCTGTCGGGTGAAAGCCCATATGTTGCCATGAAGACAGCGACGCGGAAGTTAGTTCGTGAAGGTTTGACCGGCTTCTACGATCGCGCAGGGCGACGCTGGGAGCCACAAAGCGCCGTTGAGATGATCCTGCGGACGACGGGCAATAGTGCGGCCAATCAAGCGGCTTTTACCCGCATGGATGAGGTCGGATGCGATGTGATTGTCGTGAGCTCTCATTTGGGAGCTCGCCCGAAGTGTTCACTTGTCCAGGGTAAATTATTCAGCCGGTCAGGGACGACCAAGACCGTCAAAGACAAGCATGGTGCCGTGTGGCAGGTGGGCGACTGGAATAAAACGAGTTACGGTGAGCCGGACGGTATCTTAGGCATCAACTGCCGACACCACATCGGAATGTTCTTCGATGGTTTAAGTGAAAACAAACAAGAACAAGTTGATGAGACAAAGAATCGCGAACGGTACGAGCAGGAACAAAAACAGCGAAAGCTTGAGCGTGAGCTCCGAAAAGCAAAGCGTGAGCGCGATGTTGCGAAAGAGATCGGAGATGAAGATGGAGCACGCCTAGCCAACAGGAAGGCTCGGGCGAAGTCCAAAGAGCTGAGAGATCACATCGCAAAATATGACTTAAGGCGGAGCAAGGTGCGTGAGAGGTTTTATGCCTCCTCTCCAGTCCAGAGAGGTTTAGGTTTGAGTGATGCGAAAACCCTTGACAGCCTTGATCAGAGCAGTACAAAGGTCTCTCCAATAGGTAGGCTCAACATCAACAAACCGGGTGCGTTAGAGCGCGTGCTTCATTATCAAGAGTCTAGGATCGCTGACCAAGATCATGAGTTTGCAGTCGTTATCGATCGCAACGGCAATGTTTATCGATGCGAAGGTGTCGAGGATCGCGTTCACCCTGAAGTTTTAGGAATTGAGGTTTTAAGAGGGTCGACCGTCTCGCATAATCACCCCCTGCATCTTGGTGAACCTTGGGGGTTCGGTCCTGACGATTATCTTTTTTTCCGAGATTATGATTTAGCGAAGCTTCGAGTCATTGCTGGTCCTTTCATCGATGAGTACAATAGGAGTGGTATTTGCCCTCAAAGGTTACCTACGTTATTTGAAATGGCAGCTTTATCAGAGGAAAAGCTTAAGGAGTTGACTCGATATTATGACGCAATTAGAAAGGCTATCCAAAATGGATGGGGTTTCAGGCGGATAAGGAGATAGAGCATGGATAATCTATCGAAGGACGAACGTTTATCTTTGGCTGAAGCTGAGATTATGGAAGAGCTTGAAAACGCGCTATATAAAATGGATAATCCGCCTCCCAGTTCGCAAGGCGGTCTTGATGCAGGAATAAAGTTAGAAGAAGATCCGCTATGGGGTTTCGCTTTGAACAGAAGAAAAATCCTTGAAAAATATAATCTTACGCTTGAAGAATTTGCATCTAGACAAAAAAACGAATGAACGGAAACCGCCCTCGAGGCGGTTTTTTCATGCCCGAAAGGAGGCAAACATGACACAAGATCAACTTAAACGAGGGAACGAGATCACGGCGTTGCTTGCTACGAAACGAGCCGTCGCAAGCGAAATGCAAAAGGCAAAGCAGCTATTTGCAACCGGCGAGTTGCATGTCGGTACATACGTCATTCCTGTCGTGGCGACAACCGTCTCTACTGTCATCGATCAGGCGTATGTTCAGACGATGAATGAAATTCAAGCACTCGAAACGGAATTTGCTAACCTGTAAAACCCTCGATCACAAGTCTTCATATCAGCGGCCCTTGTGGCCGCTTTTTTTATGCCGGAACCAAGCGGGTGTGAGGTTCGTTCTTCACCTCAATCCTCACATTGCGGTGCAAGTCCGCATTTCGGCACAAGTGCGCGTGCACACAATTATCGCCGATGAGGCAGGTCGATGAGACCGAAAGGAGGCAAAGTATGCCAGACCCAACCACCACGACTGAGACCAATACCGTCGATGAGCCGGTTACGCAAGGTGCAGTGGATAGCCCCGGAACTGAGGAAGGGACGGAGCAACAAACTACTCAAGAGAAGACGTACACGCAAGCGGACGTTGACAACCTGATCAACATTCAGAAAGCGAAAATCCCTCCTAAAAAGGAATTGGACGCTTTCCGTGCGTGGCAGGCAGAGCAGAGGAAAGCCGCAGACAGCAAGCTTGATGACGAGACCAGAAAACGGATTGAGGCTCAAGAACTCGAGAACAAACGTCTGCGGGCTCAAGTCGAAGCGCTGAAGCAAGGCGTCAAACCCGATGCTGTTGAGGATGTCATCACTCTAGCGATGGCTCGTGTTTCGGACACGGTCACAACAACCGAAGCCATCCAAGCGGTGATAAAGGCATACCCGGCTTTCTCTAGCGCGGACAGCGCACAGGACTCACAAAAACAACCCGCCATCGTAGTACAGCAGGACAACAAGCCCATTGCTACCGGCGGCATAAATGCGGCAATGAACGACATCATCCGCGGAAAGAAAGGAAATTAAAAAATGCCAGATGTACACATCACAAGATCACAGGCTGATGCTTTAATCCAGCCTGAAATTGCAAGGGAAATCATCAAGGATATCCCGGAACAGTCGGCAGCTCTCAAGCTCATGCGTAGGCTGCCTAATATGAGCACGAAGACTCGCAAAATGCCTGTCTTGTCTCAGACCCCGATGGCCGGATTCATCAGCGGCGATATCGGCCTTAAACCGACTTCGACGGCGGCCTGGGAGAACAAATACATCATCGCCGAAGAAATCGCGGTTATCGTCCCCATCCCCGAAGCGGTATTGGACGATTCAGAGTACGACATCTTCGGTGAAATCAGACCCCTTATCGCTCAAGCTTTCGGGCAGGTAATCGATGGGGCGGTGTTCTTCAACGTTGATCGCCCCGATTCATGGCCGGTCGGTATCGTCACGAGCGCTCTTGCTAAGACGAAGAGTGTCTCCATGGGAACTGGGATAGACATCGCGGCCGACGTGGACTCTCTCATGGCTCTCGTTGAGGCGCAAGGACTGGACGTCAATGGCTTCGCCGGCGATGTGTCTGTGAAGTCGAAGCTTCGTGGTCTGCGTGACCAGAATCACGGCCTGTTGTTCCAGCCTTCACTGACTGCCGGCACACCGTCCACGCTATACGGACAGTCGCTCGAATTCATTAAGAACGGCAGCTGGGATGCCGATATTGCATTGCTTATCGGCGGTGACTGGAACCAAGCGGTGTATTCGATTCGCCAAGACATGACGTACAAGATTCTTGACCAGGCAGTCATTTCTGACGCTAACGGTAAAGTGCTGTTGAACCTTGCGCAGCAAGACTCAGTGGCGCTGCGCGTGGTCATGCGTCTTGGCTGGCAGATCGCCAACCCTGTCCGTCCTTTGTCCGGATGGAGCGATGAAAACCGCTATCCGTTCGCCGTTTTGGCGCCTGCTGCGACTGGTGGTGACGCCGGTGGTGACGCCGGTGGCGAAGGCGGCGGCGAAGGCGGCGGCGAAGGCGGCGGCGAAGGCGGCGGTGAAGGCGGCGGTGAAGGCGGCGGCGAAGGCGGCGGTGAAGGCGGCGGTGAAGGCGGCGGCGAAGGTTGAGGTGAATAATGATCGTCCTCATGCTTGTTAACACTTATCACAAAGATTACGGGGCGCTCAAGAAGGGCGCCTCGGTCTCTGTTGATGAGGCGACGGCGAAGAGGTGGGTGAGAAACGGTATTGCAAGGGTCCATGTTGCTAAAACGGCTGCGCCCAAGCAAAAGCCGAAAGCCTCTTCCAGGAAAGGCGGTAGAAAATGATCGTAAAAGCTTTTCGTCCCGTCAAAATCGGCGACCGAGTGATTCCTCCGGATACGGAGTTCGAAGCTTCGGCAGACGTGGTCAAACGTCTCCAGGAAGGTGGAGCCGGAATTCAAATCATCGCGCCTGATCTTCCCGAATCTGAAACGGTTGATCCTGTAAAAACTCAAAAACCGGTGAGAACTCCGAAATCGAAATCCAAGAAGAAATGAGGTGACGCCCGTGTTTACTTGCTATGTGACGCCTGAGGGGGCGAAAACTTATCTTGAGAGGTTCAAAGGAAGTGACGCAGTCGCTTCTTTTATCGCGTTATCTCACGATGATCAACTGGCGGTGCTCATGGGCGCTCAACTTCGCGTAGATCGGTTGAAGTTCAAAGGCGGGAAAAGCGATCCAACTCAGATGGAAGCATTCCCCCGCGTGATCAATGGACTAGATGTAGGCATCCCGGATGATGTAAAGCTCGCCGTGGTGCTGCAGGCTTACAGCAATCTGAAAACCGACAAGGAAGTATCCGCGTTGCAGTCGCTTAAGGATGCGGGAGTCTCTCGCTATCACCTTGACGACTTCGACGTGTCGCTGGATGCGGGTAAAACAGAGCAAACGAGGCGAGGCGGTCTCTCTGAGGAAGCCTATGCTTTACTCCTGCCGTATCTCTATCGCGGAGGACCAATTGCATGTCTATGAGTGATCTTGTCGCTTTGGCGTTGAATCAGACCGTTTCTTGGGAACGAAAAACGGGGATGAATGCTTACGGTGAATCCACGTTTGCAGAACCGAAAGACATCGCTTGTCGCGTGTCGGTTAAAAACCGTCTTGTCCTGAATAAAGAGGGACAGGAGGTAACCAGCACAGCACAAGTGACGACTCTTGAACCAGTCTTGATCGGTGACCGAATCACGATTGGCGAGGATAAGTTCATCGTGATCGACGTGACTGTACCTGTGACTTTCGCGGGCACGGAGCATCGGAGAAAGGTGTTTATCTGACATGGCGAACTGGGCGATTAAATCAAGCGCAGACTACCGGAAGGCTATGCAAAACATGCGGCGGAAATTCAAGGTGCTTGAGGAAGAGATGATCACTTCGTCCGCTAACGCGATCTACGGATGTTTGGGTGATACGCTCAAGAATTCGGTGGAACGCACACCTGTAGAAGAAGGCGCCTTGCGCGAGTCCGGTCATGTGAGCGTCAATGGTGTCCGCTACATGGAAGGCAAAAAAGATGGCACTGTGTCGGAAACCACAACTTATGACCCTACTCCGGATGCGACCGAAGTTGAGTTTGAGATCGGTTATACAGTCGAAGGTGGAGGAACGGGTCGCGAGGGAGATGTCAATCAGTATGCCATCGTGCAGCATGAACATACGGAGTTCGTCCATCCTCAAGGCGGCGAGGCGAAATTCCTTGAGAACGCGATCGACGAAGAGCGGCCTAAATGGAAAAAGCGAATTGCGGACGAGATGCGACAAGCGATCCGTGACGTGAAATGAGGTGCTCATGGCGAATTTTTTTGACGACATCAAGACATTCATTGAAGGACAGGGCTACGGCCCTGTTTTTTATGAGTACCTGCCGGAGGCACCTGACCATCTGATCGCTCTCTTCGTGTACAACACTCTCCCGTCCAGTGACGGCTCTTTGACGCGTTCGACGCAGATTCAGGTACGTCATTCGTCCGCTGAGGAAGCGTACAGGATCGCGACCGAGCTGTCTCATCTTCTGGATTCGGGCTCGGAAGAACAAATTATCAACCTGACACCGGACCGCTGGTGTCATTGCGCCCCTAAAAGACGTCCGAAATCATTCGGGCGCGATAACAGGGGCAGAACCACTTACTACTTCGAGGTCTCCATCTGGGGACCTGACGGATTATAACTATCTAAGCAGAAAGGAAAAATTATGGCTAAGAAAAAAGCATTGAAAGGCTTAAGAGAAATTAACCTCTTCCCCATCGTCACCAACACGGTAGAATCGTATTCCGTCGGTGAGCTTTTGCCGCTCCCGGGAGCACAGCAACTCACGAAAGACGACCAGAGAGAAGAATACAACATTCCGGCGGACGACGATGTCTATGACGCCGGATCGGACTATAAGTACACTGACATCGCCATTACCGTCGCTGAGCTTGATCTCGAAACTGAATCAAAGCTTACTGGCGGACTATACGAAAGCGAGACCGGAATTTTTCAGGCTCGCAACATCGACACCGCGCCGGAATATGCGCTCGCTTATGCCGCGATGTTCAAAGGCGGGTACCGTCTCTTCCGTCACCCTGTCGCTAAGCTCATGAGCGTCAAAGTGGATCACAACACCAAGGGTGAGAGCAACGAGATCGCACCTTACATCCTTAATCTTAGGACATTCCATCGAAAAATTGATGGCGTGCATCGTGAGGTCAAGGATACCGAGCTCGGGGAGGGCTTCGGCTGGATTCAAGCCATCGATTCGTTGCCTGTTGTTCCTGGCGGCGGTGAAGGCGGCGGTGAAGGCGGCTAATATACCGCTCGCAAACGAACAGAGGCTGACAGCTGTCTCCACCCGGAGGCAGCTGTTTGTTTTCGACTAAAACAAGGGGTGAATTATGTTTTCTAAGAGAAAGAAAGGTTCAATCGACCTGTCGCTACCCAAGGAAAAAACCGTGCACGGCATCCCCGTGACAAAGGTCCCTGTGGGTAAGTACATTGCGTCCATGCAGGACATCCAAGACCTGCCAATGACGATCATGGAAAAATGCTTCCCGGGGGAGGATTTGCAAACGGTCATTAATCAAGCTAAGGCAGCCGACAGCGGGTTCGTCCTTGACTTGACCGGCAAGCTCATGGTTAATGCTCCTGAGATAATCATTGACCTTGCAAGCCAATATCTGAGCGTTGAGAAAGAAGAACTGTTGGCGCTCTCCCCGACCGAACTGCTTGATGTGCTCGAGGCGTGGTGGGAGCTAAACGATCTATCCGATTTTTTCGGGCGCGTCTGGAAAAAGATCAAGCCGATGCTAGCCAGTCAGTTCCAGACACAGGCTCTTGGCTCCAACGATGGCTAGCGATTGCTGAAACCATAGGAATCAGCAAATCAGAACTGTTACAGGATTATTACTACGATGAATTTCTCGTCGTGTTGGATGAATACAACGAACTGCATAAGTTCGATCAGAAAAAAGAAGACATCGAAGAAGTAGACGCGGGGGATTGGTGAGCACATGGATTATGAAGTTGAAAGATTAGTGTTTGTCGTCCGCTCCGTCGCTGATGGCGTTGACAAGGGGTTCAAGGCTGCAGAACGCGCAGCCAGTGGAATGGCGGATGTGTATGCCAAAGCCGAGAAGACAGAACGGACGTTAGAAAGGGCTCTACAGAAACTTCGCCAAGAACTTGAGCAAGTTCAAAAAGCCGGCCAGAAAGATACCTCTGTTATCGAAGGGAAAATTGCCCGACTTGAGCAGAGCAAAAAGTCGCTGCAATCGTATGTGGAGGGGGAGAAAAAGCGCACCGAGGCAATCCTAGAGGCAGCTCGTGCTGAGGCTGAATCTGCTAAGCAACAGCAAGAGAGTCAGGCTCAGATGCTTGCGGCTATTGCAATCATTGGTGTAATTATCAAGAGCTACAAGACGCTCGTTTCGGTGCTGGATGAGACGACAACAGCATATGCTCAAAACCGCAACGCTATGGTTGGTTTGCGATCCATCGCCGAAGGAACCGGCCAAGATATGGGTTCGATCAATAAGGCCATCGGTGAACTGATTGATGACGGTCTCATTCCTCTCGAGCAAGCTTCCACATCAGTTAAAAATCTTCTCTCACGAGGGTTTGAGGCACAAGAAGCAATAGATATTATTCTCCGACTGAAGGACGCGGCGGCTTTCGGACGGCAGGCTAGCTACTCATTGGCCGACGCGGTCATGACCGCCACCGAGGGCTTGAAGAACGAAAACTCGATCCTAGTCGACAACGCAGGTGTAACAAAGAACGTTTCGAAGATGTGGCAAGACTACGCAAAACAGCGCGGGATCACCACCGAGGCGATGACCTTAGCGCAAAAACGTGAAGCTGAGTACATCGGGATCATGGAAGAGACGCGTCATCAAGTCGGAGACGCGAAAAAGCTGTCTGAAGAATTCGCAGGATCACAGCTTGCTCTTGAGGCTTCAACACAACGGCTCAAGGTCGCTATCGGCGAAGCGAACGTCACAGGTTTGACGCCTATGCTTTCGCTCCTAAACCAACTCACACGCGGTGCTGCAGATTTTGCGACCGAAAATCAGGGCATCATCACTTTTGGTGTTAATTTCGGAAAAACCCTTTTGATTGGCGGAGCAGCGCTTCTTTTGTTTCGCACTAACTTCAAAGGCGTGATTGCAGACATGGTGTCTGCTTCACCGATTCTAGGCAAGATAACAGCGCAGTTTGGAGCACTTAAGGGTGTCATCTCCGGCCCTTGGGGTTGGATCACGCTCGGCATTTCTGTCTTGGTTGGTGTCTTAACTGCAGTCGCAGGTGAGAGCGCAAAAGCTACAGAGAAACTCCGTGAGCTGAACGAAGAAGCATCAGAACTCTCGAGGCAAGCTCATGGTGCTACGTCGTTGGTAGATCGCTATGAAGAACTATCCGCTAACGCGTTCCGAACCAAGGAAGAGACAGCGGAAATGAACCGCATCTCAATCCAGCTTGTCACATCTTACGGCTTTCGTGCAGACGGGATAAACGCAGAAGGTGAAGCGATTCTGACGAACGTCGAGCTCATGCGTGAGCAGTTAAGGCTCTCTCAAGAGATGGCGAAACTGAAACTCGAAGAAGCGGAAAAAGGCAACGAGAACCGATACGAGGAATTGCTCGATACGATTGATAAAACTAATGCGAAACTTGCAGACGAAGAAGCGCGTCTCGGAGAAGTAACGGACGCTCTAAGAAAGCTGAGAGCAGAGCAAGAGGCCTATTCCGAGGCAGTCGATAAAGAACGCATCCAGCCGGATATCGATCTGCATGTCAGTGCGTTTGAAGAGATGGAAAGCAACATCAATAAATATCAGCAAAAGATCACAACGAGCATGCAAGAGCTGTTTGAGCTTGTCGGCCAATCGATCAACCTTGCTAAAGCGCGCCTTGGAAGCGAAGCATCAGAGATTCCTCAAGAGATGTTCTCTGCGATAGCAGAACGTATGCAACAGATCGCGAATGAAGGCGGAGATATATCAGCGGATGCTGCCGAAGCGATGATGCGATCATTTTTGCGAATCGACAAGGCTGCGGCAGTGGCTGAGGGCATTGCAGAACTGACGGACGTTCGCACACAGATCATTGCAGGGGTTGCTGCGAGCGGTATTGATGATGCTGACGGTATATCAATCGTCGATCAGATCATGGAAAGTTTGACGAGTGATAGTAGCCTATCCGATACGATGGCGAAAGCAAAAGTGCTTGGACAACGGATCATGGATGGTGTCGCATCAGCAGACGAGAAAAAAGCGTTCAATACGTTGTCTGGGAAAATGCTTACCGGTCTCTCAGGCCTGCAAAAAGATTTGGAAAACAAATTCAAATCCATGAGGCTGCCTACGGACTCTCTAGACAAAGCGTTCGATAGTCTGCGTGGAACGCTTAGTAAAACTGCCGCCGATCTTGAAAAATTTCGAGGCGCGATTAAAGCACCAGAGTTAAAAGACCTGATTGGCATGCTTGGGTCGGCGCAAAGTGCCTATGAATCACTCAATAAGGAAATCCAAGATGCTTATGATCTCCAAGCTGCGATTGATGTATTGCGAGAAGGCGACACAGCCACAAGGGAATTTGCGCAAGCGCTTGAGTTTATGACTGATCGCTATGGCGTATCGAAAGATCAGATTCTTGAAAATCTAGACGCATATCAGAGCGACGTTGATGCCAAAAACGTCATGATCGAAATGAATTATGCTCTTGCCCAAGCCCAGATTTTGATGGCTATAAACTCTCTCCAAAGCATGAAGTCCATGGACGAGAATGTTAATAAGCACTCTAAGAATGTGATCAATTCCCTGCAAAAGATTCTTGACAAGCTCGCACAGTTGGACGGTGCATCTGCCACGATTAGCACTGATGATGACAAATTTAGAATTGACGTTAATAGGCCTGGCGGAGGAGGACGTAAACCCTCCTGGCTTAAGCCAGCAAAACCTAAAAGGAGTGGTGGCGCAAAGAGGTCATCCAAGGCACAGTCTGATAAGAATGTCGCCTTGGAGCGAGAGCTTGCTCTAATAGAGAGGAAAAAGCGACTCGATCAAATCACGTTTGACGAGGAAATATCTCTACTGGAACGGGCACGTCGGCTCTATGCAAAGACAGCGGAAGAGCGTGCAAAGATCGACGATCAAGTCTATGCCTTGCGACGTGAGAAGGAAACGGCTCACATCGAACATCTCAAAGCCATGAACCGTCTGACTCTGGCTGAAGAGATCAAGATGCTTGAGAAGCGGCTCGCCTCGTACAAGGCCGGGACTGAAGGTTACAAAGAGGTTGAGAGACAGCTCCATCAAGCGCGCCAAGAAGAGGTGCGTAGAGCATACGATACCGATGTCTACTACGGTAAGCTCACCCTCGAACAGCAAGCAGAGCGTTTGCGCGAAATGATTAGCCAGTACAGAAAAGGTACAGAGGCACGAATTGAACTTGAAAAAGAACTGTTTGACCTGCAGCAACAAATTAAAGAACGGGATCAAGAACTAACACGTAAAGCTTATGATCTGGACGTCTTCTATGGTCGCTTAACTCTCGAACAACAAGCGCAACGCGTTCAAGAAATGATCCGTCAGCACAAGGAAGGTACTGACGCCCGCATAGAGCTTGAAAAAGAGCTGTTTAATATACAGCAACAAATCAAGGATCGCGACAAAGAAATGGAACTCGCAAGGTTTGAACATGCGAAAGCAATGAATCAGTTAACGCTTGCTGATGAAATCAAAACCCTTGAGAAGCGACTTGCGGCGCATAAAGCTGGTACAGCCGAATATATGGAAATCGAACGTGAGCTTTATCAATTGCGGCAGAACCAGCAGCGTCAAACTTACGATCTTGATGTCTTCTACGGGCGACTTACGCTTGAGCAACAAGCTGAGCGCATCAAGCAAATGGTCGAGGCTCACAAAAAAGGTACAGAGGCGCGGATTGAGCTCGAAAAAGAGCTATTCAGCTTGCAACAACAGATCATTGA
>JGI24708J26588_10001021_pt1 | contig 22440 bp, 17 predicted proteins | sample BioPla1DNA2_FD_26588 | JGI IMG/M metagenome (IMG submission 26588) | reverse complement strand
AGGTTTTTATTGAAATTTTAGAATCAACTGAAAACTTAGAAGAAGAGGACGAAAACAGTTTTGAACCGGGAGATGAACCTGACAGATACTTTTCTATAACAAATTTAGATGGCATAGCTGTGTTTAAAATGGAAGAAGGAACTTATAAAGCGGATTTTTCAGAGGACAAATTCCCTCAAGAATATATTGTGCCTGAACCTTTTTCAATTAAAATTTTACCCGGCATTGTTTCAAGGTATACAATAAAGCTTGCAAAGAGCGAGTAAGTTTTTTATTAAAATACCAACTCTACAGTATATTTAAATACACTGTAAAGTTGGTATTTATACAGTTTAGCGGGGTCTAACAATATTTACATAAGAATTATGTACTTCAAAATTTTCTATATCCTATTTTTTTATTTTTTGATATTGTTTTCATAAATTCACTCCCTTTTATTTTATATATTCAAAATCCAGTTTGCCTGAAATATTTCAGAGACTGGCAAACCATATTGAAAATTAAAAATCATATAGGATATTTCGCTTACTACGATTATGGCACACAGCAGCATAAACAAAGCAGATGGACGCTTCCAATAATAACATGCAAGCACAACCAGCACACACAGCAATGATATTAATAATATTCTAACTGCTGCATTCAGCCAAAAATACTGTAACAGTGTTAAAGAAGCGAATACATTTGAAAATAAAGAAATATTGTATACAGGTGCTCCCTTTTGCGGCAGCACGTATACTTTGTCATAAATATATAAATTACAGAATGAAAACATAAGGCTGAACGCTGAACTGCTTACAACAGCATATATCATTTTACATAACAAATAGAAATACAAAGGCAAACAAAAAACATGGCAATAAGGAAAAAAATCATTTTGCCGTTTAAATTTTTTCTAAATTCCTTTATTAAAAGTTCCATCTTTTCTACTTCTCCTGTTTAAAATGTTTTTTTCACCTAAAATCAGATATGCTCCCAATATAATTACAATAATTATTGATGTAATTATAGGAAAATAGTAAATTTTAAGAAGATGTCCGGCTATCTCCCCATATCTTGGCATTTCAAAGTAATAAGCCGGGTTTAAATAAGCCATGGGACTAAATGCTTTCTGATACTTAATAAAACTCAATTCTTGAAGAGAATAATCTCTAAAATCTCTAATCCAACCTATATTTTTCAAAAAATAATTAATTTCAAAATAACTGCTTGCTAAAATACAAATAACGCCCATAACTATACTCGCTATAAAACTGTCTGTAATCTTGGAAAAAAACATCATAACGGCAGCCCAAATAAGAGACAATACAACCTGGGCTAAAACAGAATACATAAAGAACTTACCAATTGTCATACTGGAAGCAGTTTTTTCAAAACCCTTCAACATATATAAAGGAGCGTTCAGATTTTGAATTTCATATCCAAAACATTTAAGCATTATAATTAAAAATCCAAAAAATAAAACATTTAATAGCAATACAAAACAAAATACCGCCAATATTTTGGCACATCTTAGCTTTATCCTTCCATTCGGTGTAGCATTCAATATTTCAAACATATTGTATGTACTTTCCATGCTAAAAGATTTGATTTCCATAGTCGCTCTTTTGAAATTTTACACTTCTGCTATCTACACTCAATACGGCATCATCATTAACATTAATTAAGCACCCATTTGATAACAAAAATTAAAAAACCCGTCCTGTTTCCAGAACGGGTTTTTTATATATCTTCTAAACTTATTATTTAATATCAGGTAGATTCTTTATACTTTCCTTTATCAAATCATCTGAATATTCAATATCTACAAGCTTTTCATTTAAATAATTGTCGTATGCAGCCATATCAAAATATCCATGTCCGCTTAAATTAAATAAAATAACTTTTGACTCACCTGACTCCTTACACTTTAACGCCTCATTAATTGCACCCCTTATAGCATGTGCTGACTCAGGAGCAGGTATTATACCCTCTGTCTTTGCAAATTTAAGTGCTGCATCAAAAACATCTCTTTGTGGAACAGCTTGTGCTTCAATAATTCCATCATGGTAAAGCTGACTTATAATTGGAGATGCACCATGATATCTAAGTCCTCCTGCATGAATACCAGCTGGAACNAAATCATGCCCTAATGTATACATCTTAGCAATTGGACCAACCTTTGCAGTATCTCCGTAATCATAGGCAAAAACACCTTTTGTAAGTGTAGGGCAAGCTGTAGGCTCTACAGCAATTAATCTAATATTGGTTCCGTCTAACTTGTCCTTTACAAATGGAAAACCAATTCCTCCAAAATTACTTCCTCCACCACAACAAGCAACAACAACATCCGGATATTCATCCAGCACCTCAAGTTGCTTTTTAGCCTCAAGCCCAATAATGGTCTGATGCAAACATACATGATTTAAAACGCTTCCTAGTGCATAATTGGTATCAGCATTTGTGGCTGCAACTTCAACAGCTTCACTTATTGCTATACCTAAACTACCTGTAGAATCCGNATCCTTTTCTAATATAGACCTTCCACANTCAGTTAAATTACTTGGACTAGGTATTACATTAGCACCAAATGCCTTCATAAATGAACGTCTATATGGCTTTTGTCCATAACTTACTTTAACCATATACACTTCACATTCTAACCCAAAATGATTACATGCAAGGCTTAATGCACTTCCCCATTGACCAGCACCAGTTTCAGTTGAAAGCTTTTTTATGCCAGCCATCTTATTGTAATAAGCTTGTGGTATAGCAGTATTAAGTTTATGACTTCCAGTAGCATTTACTCCTTCATATTTATAATAAATTCTAGCTGGTGTATCAAGAAGTTTCTCTAATCCCACAGCCCTATAAAGTGGGCTTGGTCTCCACTGCTTATACATCTCCCTTACTTCATCAGGAATGTCTATCCATCTCTCATCAGAAGTCTCCTGTTTAATTAATTCCATTGGGAAAATTGCTTGAAGCTCGTCTGGAGTCGCCATTTTGTTTGTCTGTGAACTGAAATAAGGTTCTGGTTTGTTAGGCATGTCTGCTAATACATTGTACCATCTCTTAGGAATGTCGTCCTCGCTTAAAAATACTTTTCTCACATCTTTTTTACTCATCTTTCTCATCTCTCCTCACCGAATATAACTTTATATACATTCTACTAAAAAAAAATATAAAGTTCAACTGATATATTTACGAGTTTTTATGTAAATAATTACGAATAAGAATTTCAATTTTCAATCTACTATGGAAATGTTTATATTAAATAAAAAGCAGAGGTTTTATATAACAACCTCTGTCTAACAAAGCAACTAGCTTTTATTTTNAATTTTAAATTTTAACTCTCATAACACAAACTCTATTATTTCCAATCTCTTGCCAGTATTCTATATGGTCATCAGACTGTTTAAAACTCTCAAAATCATAACCTTTTGAAATAATATATTCCACTATATCTTTTGAAAAAATCAGAGCCATTGCCCTTTCACTTAATCTAGGCACCTTTCTTAAAACAAGTTCCTTATATAATGTCTTGAATTCATCAAATAAAAGTACTGTATAATAGCCATCTGCATTTTTATAAATGGCATAACTAGAAGATATCTCATAAATATCATTTATATCAATTTGTCTTTCATCTAAAAGCAAGTTTCTAAGCTTATCATCAATATAAAGCTTCTTCCTCTTTTCAATATAGTTTAAAACATCTTTTTCTTTAATATTCTGCGCTTCTTTGAGACTAATATTTAATAAATCAGGGGTTTCGTCGTCAAACAAAACAATTGTAACATTATCTCTGTCCCTATACCAAATTTCTTTTTCTGCCATGAAAATAATTTCGCCATTTATTTTCTTCTCGCTAAATGGTGGGAACAAAAACGGACGGTTTTTAAAAAATTTCACCATTTTTAATTGGACTTTATTAGAATCTTTCACAGTAACTGTACAAGGATCACCCCATATGTCCTTTTCTACAATTACCATTTTACCTGCTTCATTACTGTATATAAAGCTTTTCTTGTTAGATGCCATAAGATCTTTTTTGTCAAGATTTAAAAGCTTTTCTAAACTTCTTATTTTATCCTTCTTTAGCGAATTAATGAAATCAGCAGCTTTTTCAGACGTATCATAAATACTGTCCTTAATACTGCCTTTTAAATTTTTAGACAAACTAGAAAATAGTTCTTTTCCCTGACTTTGCCCCGATGTCAACTTAGATGATATAATGTCAACTAAACTCCTCATACCTTCATTCACTGAGCCTAGTGCTTCCTTTTTATTATTCATGACATCACCCCTTTAAAATTAGCAAAATGACCAAGAAAAGATTCTACATTGAAAAGTTTGAAGACTTATTATATCTAAAATTTAAAGAATTATTGTATATATAATAAATTTATTAGACCTAGTTTTAATTATACCTTAAATTATCAAAAAATCCAAGCCCTTATTCATAAATTATAAAAATATATTTTTTATTATAACTAATTAAAACTCAATTTACATAAGTTTTTAATATTTTTGAAAGAAGGAAGGGGTTTTTGCATAGCCCCTTCTTATATAAATACTCATATAAATATATCTATGTCAGGCAATGTTATATATATCTAAAGTTTTATGAACACGCTCAAATATTAATCCTGCCACAAACCAAGCTGGTCCATAATCTATCCTGACCAAATTGTCAATAGCAAATTTACCTGAGTAGTACCATGGATAGTGTCCCAACAAATTAAGTAAAATTGTTCCGCTGGTATACTCTATCCCCCAAATTATAATAACCCATAAAACTCCTCTAAATACCCACCTCCACTTTTTCATAATATCATGTAAGGGTTCAAGAAAAATTGCACATCCGTATATAAAAAACATCCATAAGTTTGTATAAGCTTGCATTACTATATCCCCAAAAATCAAGGAATGCAAACCTGTCCACACTATTTCTATACTCCATCCAATTACACCGTAAATTATAAATCTTTTCAACATACTTATATTTTTTACATGATAAAATTTTTTAACAGTTGTAATTTATTGTTTTATTAGCTTTTACTTCTATATTTGTATTATCAAATATTCATTTCTATTTCAATTAGCGCCAAAAAATATTTTTAAATCTATATTTTACCACAGATAATTTGATTTCAAATTATGAATATATTTGGTTTCTTTTGAGAATTATAAAATTTGTAATTTGCTAATTAAATTTGCTAATTATTAATAAAACGAGGTGCTGGATTGACTAAAATTGGAGAGTTTAAATTGAATAAAACAAATTCCCTTATAATAAATTTAATATCTTTATTGGTTTTTATCTTAGCAGTAACTGCCTTTTTTATAATAAACGATTTAAATTTTTCAAACTGTATTTTAAATATCAATTTTTTGTTTTTAATTTTCTCTTTTTTTGTAGTTACAATTGTTTTACATGAACTTATACATGGTATTGCATATAAATTTTTTGGTGCTAAGCTTAAATTTGGTTTTAAGCATCTTAATATATATACTATAGATACTTCAGGTAATACATATGGGGTTTTAGAAATGTTTGTAATCATGTTTTTACCATTATTGTTTTTAACAGTTTTATTTCTAATTTTATCTTATATTTTTAAAGAAAACTATCACTATTTTATATTTTGTACGATATTTAATGTGGCAAGTTCCATAGGTGATATAATTCTTTTTATTTATATGCTCTCAAAAGGTGGTGGTTGTAAAATAAAAGATACAAACTATGGTTTTTTAATGTATAAAAAAAGCTAATTTAAATTATGCTCCCTTAAGTAAAACTTAGCTTTTTAAATTTTTGTTTTTAAAAAGTTTTATTTTTTTATAAAAACCCCTATCATATTTTAAAAAAATGTGGTATTATATTTATTAAGTTGTTCAGGTAATCTTTTCTATTATTATTTTTATTTCTTGAGGAGCAAAATTATTATTAAATTATTAAATTTAAAACATTATTTTTTAGCACAGTTTTAATGTTCTATTTAAAAAATATAATATATTTAAAAATTTATGTTATTTATTATTCTAAAGAGGATAATAATATAACATAAACTAAAATGGAGGGTGCCTATGTATCTTTTTGGAAAAATTACTGTAACTGCTGTTATCCCCAATGAACTATCTAAACTAAAAGACATCGCTTATAACTTGTGGTGGTCTTGGAATTCTGATGCTATAGACCTCTACAGAGAAATTGACCTTGCTCTTTGGGAAAAACTTGGAAAGAATCCTGTTAGATTTCTCAAAGAAGTAAGTCAAAAAAAATTAGAAGCAAAAGTTAACGATCCAGACTATATGAGTAGGTACAGAGGCGTAGTTGAAAAATACGAAGCCTACATGAATGAAACCGATACATGGTTTAGCAGAAACTTTCCAGATAAAAAGAATCACATGGTTGCATACTTTTCTGCTGAATACGGTTTAAATGAAGTACTCCCTATTTACTCAGGTGGATTAGGGGTTTTATCAGGAGATCACTGTAAGTCCGCCAGTGACTTAGGAATACCATTTACTGCAATTGGACTTTTTTATAAACAAGGATACTTTAGCCAGCATATTAATGCTGATGGATGGCAAGAGACAATTTTTACTGACCTTAACACATCTAATTTGCCTATCAGACCAGCTTTAGACCAAAATGGCAGTCAAATTACCATAGAGGTTGAATTGCCTGGTCGCATAGTCTTTGCTAAAATTTGGTATGTTCAAATTGGTCGTGTAAAATTATATTTAATGGATACAGATCACGAACACAATAATGAAAATGACAGAGGACTTACTGCAAGATTATATGGCGGTGACCAAGAAACCAGAATTCAACAAGAAATTTTCCTTGGCATTGGTGGTTCTAAGGTTCTTGACACTTTAGGAATCAAACCTACTGTTTACCATATGAATGAAGGCCATTCAGCCTTTTTAGGTCTTGAACTCATTAGAAAACTTGTTCAAAACCAAAATCTTCGGTTTGATGAAGCTAAAGAAGTTGTATCATCTTCAGTTGTGTTCACCACTCATACACCTGTACCTGCTGGAAACGATGTTTTCCCTTTGGAGATGATTGACAGGTATTTTAATCATTACTGGCCTTCTCTAGGAATAAGTAGGCATGAGTTTTTAGACTTAGGATTAAAAATTGGTGACCATCAAAACTTTAATATGACAGTTTTAGCTCTAAATCTTTCAGGGCAAAGAAATGGAGTTAGTGAACTTCATGGCGCAGTATCCCGTAATATTTTTAAAAACGTATGGCCAGAAATTCCAGAAGATGAAATTCCTATAGGTCACATTACTAACGGTATTCATACTCTTACTTGGTTGTCTCCAACAATTAAATACTTATATGACAAATACCTTGACAGGGATTGGCAGGAGAAACTTTATGAAAAGAATGTGTGGGACAAAGTTGATGATATCCCTGCAGAAGACTTATGGAAGTCTCACTGTGTATTAAAAACAAAAATGATTGGATTTGTTCGTGAAAAACTTAAAGAGCAAAGGATAGCCAACAATGAATCTATAGAAAGAATTAAGGAAGTGGATACTCTCCTTGATTCTAATGCACTGACAATTGGATTTGCCAGAAGATTTGCAACTTATAAAAGGGCAAATTTAATATTCAGGGATGTAGCCAGAATTCAAAAAATACTTAACGACCCTGAAAGACCAGTTCAAATTATATTTGCTGGAAAAGCTCACCCTGCTGATGCACCAGCACATGAAATAATTAAACATATTAATGATATTGCAAAACAAGAAGGCTTTCATGGAAAAGTTGTTTTAGTTGAAAACTATAACATGACACTTGCCCGCAACTTAGTGCAAGGAGTGGATATATGGCTTAATAATCCACGCAGACCTCTAGAGGCTAGTGGAACAAGTGGTCAGAAAGTTTGTATTAACGGAATTATTAATTTCAGCGTTTTAGATGGCTGGTGGTGTGAAGGCTACAATGGTAAAAACGGTTGGGCTATTGGAGATGAAACTATTTACGACAATGAATACCATCAGGATAATGCAGATAGTGAATCAATTTATGACATACTTGAAAAACAAATTATTCCTACTTTCTTTGATAGAAATGAAAAAGGTGTACCTGAAAAATGGGTTGAAATTATGAAGGAATCTATAAAATCAAATACAAGCTTATTTAGCACTCATAGAATGGTTCAAGACTACACAAACAAGTATTATATTCCTTTAATGGACAGAGTTGAAAAACAAACTTTAAATAATTTTAAACTTGCATCTGAATTATCTAACTGGAAAAAACATATTGAGAAAGAGTGGCCACAGGTAGATATCATTCCTGATAAACAAATTACCCAGCTAAACAACAAAAACTTTATATCAGGAGAGTCAATACCTATATACGCATCAGTACGACTTGGAAATATTGAGCCATCAAGCGTTAAGGTTCAAATTTACTATGGAGATGTGGGTAATGATAATACAATAGAAAATCCACATATAGTTGATATGCAGTTAGAAGAAAAAATATCTGACAACACTTACAGGTATACTACAAATATAACTCTTTTTGAAGGTGGGGAATATGGTTACACCTTTAGGGTAATACCAAATCATCCTGATTTATTAAATCGATTTGATCTGCCTTTAATAAGATGGGCAATACAGTAAAATAGTTTTTAATAAAACTTGATTAAAATTAATTAAAATTTCTTACTTAAAATTTAAAGGTAGAGGGTTTTCCTCTACCTTTAAATTTTAAAATATTAGATTATTATATAAAGCTTATCCTTTAACTGCTCCAGCTGTAACTCCTCCTATTATACGTTTAGAAAACATTAAAAATACAATTATTACAGGCAGAACTGAAAGAGCAACCGCCATATATGCAGCAGCAACATCAGATTTATATATTCCCCTTGCATTTGCAACTAAAATAGGAACAGTTTTAACAGAGTCTTTTCTTAAAACAATCTGCGGAATTAACAATTGATTCCACTGGAATATAAAAGCAAACATTCCCATTGTTGCAATTGCAGGACTTGCCAAAGGCAAAACAATTTTATTATATATTCTAACTTCAGATGCCCCATCTATTCTTGCCGATTCAAGTATGGATTTAGGCAAGTTTGCATCTAGATACTGCTTAACAAAAAATACAAACTGAGCATTTCCTACCATAGGTATAATTAATGCTATTAATTTATTCATCCAGCCTAATTTCATAATTATATTATAAAAACCAATAACCGACAACTGAGGTGGTATCATCATTGTACACAGTATAATCCAAAATATCAGCTTGTTGCCTGGAAATTTAAATTTAGATATAGCATATGATGTCATAGTTCCAAAATAAGCTAATAATGCAGTACCTATTCCTGAAACTAATATACTATTTAAAAATCCTCTCCATATATTAACTCGCTTACTCATAGTCAGATAGTTTTCCCATGTCTTGCTTCCCGGTAATAGATTAAGGCCTCGTGCAATACTTCCATTACTATGAGTTGCATTAATAATCATCATATAAAATGGTAAAAAACAAGCAACAGCCAAAATGAATAGACCTACATAAATTAATATTTTTCCAATGTCAATCTTAAAGCCTTGTTTCTTACTTTTAATAACTGGACTGTTACGAGTAGACAAATTTGTATTCATAATATCCCCCCCTCAATTAATCAACTTGGTGTGGTTTTAGAAATTTAATTGCAATGAAAACAACAACAAATATGTGTAAGAACAATCCGATGGCAAGTGCTGCTGAATATCCATAATTATCATTTCCAAATGCATGTCTGTAAACCTGCATAACCATAGTCATTGTTGAATTCAATGGACCACCTTGACCTTGTGTTATAACTTCAGGCAAGTCATACATGCTAAGTCCACCAATAATAGATGTAACAATCTGATACAGCATTATAGGTCTAAGCAAGGGAAGAGTTATATTCATAAATGCTTTCCATTTAGTTGCACCATCCACTCTTGCAGCTTCGTAGTACTCTTCCGGTATAGCTTTTATACCTGCCATAAAAATAATCATTGTATAACCAAACCACATCCAAGTCAAAATGGTAGAAATTGCAATTCTGGATGCCCAAACGCTCTGAAAGAAATTAAAGGGTTTTTCTAAAACGCCCAGAGATATTAAAAGGTTGTTAATTGAGCCTCGTGGGTATTGTAGAAGGAATACAAACAATGCTCCTACCGATGCCATTGTTATAAGATTTGGTAAATAAAAAATTGCTCTAAAAACATCTTTCCCTTTAAAGTCATTATTTGTTAACAATACAGCCAATGCCAATGCTACAACAAACTGTGGTATAACATTCATTATCCACATAATCCATGTGTTGCCAATACTTTTTAGAAAAAGCCCCCCTGTTGTAATGTCCTTTAAAAGCTTAGCATAATTATCAAGCCCTACAAAGTTTGGAGATGCAATTCCTCCCTTCCAGTCAGTAAAGCTTAAATAAAGTGTGGTAAAAATAGGATATAGCAAAAATATAGCCATTACAACACAGAAAGGTAAGACAAATATATATCCCCAATGGGCGTATTTATCATTTTTATAAATACTTTTAAGCAAAAGATACACCCTCCTATACTCAAAAATCTTTGCCCTATTACCCAAGTTGGGCAATAGGGCAATATAAATCACAGAAAATACTATTTAATAACTTTCACAATAATTAATCAACTTCTATATCATGGATGTCACTTCTTACTTTGTCTTTAAATTGCTGGAACATTTCATCTTTAGTCAATGTGCCTGCCAAGTATGATTTCATTGCTTCTTNGAAAGCACCTTCAATAGTTCCGTCATATCTAGTAATAAGATTTGGTCTAATTTGATCTAATAATGGAAGATAGAATTTATATGGGTTTTGACCAATTAATGGATGTACGAAACTGTCATCGTTAGCAAGTTTTTCTATTACTGCTAAGTTACTTGTAAAGTCTCCAGTTTTTCTTGCATGTGCTTCACACTGCTCTTCATCAAGTGTCAAGAATTTAATGAATTCCCAAGCAAGNTCTTTGTTTTTGCTATCCTTAGCTATACCATACCATGTTCCACCCCAGTAATATGGTGTAGGAGCATGTGCAAGACCCCATTCTCCAGCACTTGCCATTGGGTTTTTGTCTTCGTCTGCCATTCCAGCAATGATTATCCATCTTAATCCCCAAGTAGGAATTGCCCATGCAAAGTTTTCTTCGTCTTCAATTGCCGCATACCATGGTGGATCCCAAGCATTCAATTCTCCTTCATAGCCACTGTCTCTTAATTCTTTAACAAGGTCTANCATTTCGTTTATTTTATCATCAATTACAAGCTTGCCATCTACAACCCAAGGATTTTCACGTGCACCTAAATAAATTCTCATTAATTCTTGCCAAGTTGGAAAAATATTTACTTCAGCATCACCTAATTTTTTAGCTGTTTCAAGAATTTTATCTTTGCTTGAGAACATTTCTGCAATTTCAGCAGGGTCATCTGTTCCTAGGTGCTCTCTTGCAAGACTTCTCTTGTATCCTATAGCTGCAGGTGTTCCCTGATGTGATAACGCTCTTATCTTACCATCATCACTTCTTCCAATTTCAATGGTATAAGGAAGTAACTTTGTTTTTAGGTCTTCCGCGTTATATGGTGCATCTGATAGATCCTCGTATCCNCCCTCATAGTTAACAAGTCTTTTAACGTCAGCTGCTTCTGCTGCAAATACATCAGGTGGATTTCCTGCTCTTATGTCTGAAGTAACTGTTGTAACATAAGCATCATTAGCTCTGTCTGTAATTTGTACTTCAATTTCAACGTTTGGATATTTTGCTTTGAATGCATCTACCAAAGCACTAGCTTCGTCGTTATTAAAGTGCGCAAATATAAGTTTTCCGGATAAATCTTTTGCCTTTTCTCCGCCACCTTTGTTGTCTTCTCCACCTGGTTGTTCAGTTTTTACAGGATCTGTTGGCTGTGGTTGATCAGGATCTTTTTTACAACCAACTAAAAGTGAAGCTGTCATAAGTAGACTTAGTACAACTGCTACACCTTTTTTAATATACTGTTTGTTCATTTCGGTTCCCCCTTGTTTAATGTTTTTTTTATATTAAACGTACTACATAGTCAAAAGTGTGTACGTTTAACGCATTTAGTAATATACCCTTCATAATATCTCACTACATATGTATTCTTTAAAAGGTTGCCGCAATACTTTTTATTTTTATATTTTTTGCACTTTATTTTTTACATAACTTTTACTAAAACTAAATGTATTTTATTATTTATTTTCTTCTTTGTCAATAACCCATTAATCCATAACTTAAATTATACGTGTAATTTTAAAATATGTCAAGGTGTCTAAAAAGCTGTATAATTGCGTTTTTGGGGCAAAAACAGAATTTCAAAGAGATTATACATAATAAATTATGAATTTATGAATGAAAATGTAAATGTATTTCGAATATTGTCTTATATAGGGTGTTTTTGTTAGTTATAATTGCTTTTATCCAACCTCTTCACTATGCTTTTTAATATTTGACCACTTCCCGCATCTGTCCCCCCATCTGGCTAAAACTTCACCATTTGAAGTAATTTCGATTATTTCGCAAAGATCTGAACAATCATTACATTCAATACTTTTAGCCTTGTAATCATTTTTTATCATTNCAAATCCATAAAATTCAGTTTCTTTAGTTCCTGACTTCATTTCATCTTTTGCAATTAATGCTGCCCCATAGGCTCCCATTACATCATAATATGAAGGTATTATAATTTTTTTACCAAGGGTTTTTTCAAAAGCAGAAACAATTCCGATATTTGCAGCAACTCCTCCTTGAAACACAATTGGTTCTTCTATTTCTTTTCCCTTTGCAAGATTATTTAAATAATTTCTTACCAATGCTTCACATAGTCCACTTAAAATATCCTCCACACTGTGTCCTGTCTGCTGTTTATGTATCATGTCTGATTCGGCAAATACTGCACATCTTCCAGCAATTCTTACAGATGATTTTGATTTTAGTGCTAAAGGACCAAATTCATCAATTGATATTTCAAGTCTTGCTGCCTGCCTGTCTAGAAAAGACCCTGTACCGGCAGCACAAACTGTATTCATTGCAAAATCATACACAATTCCATTTCTTAATAATATTATTTTTGAATCCTGTCCGCCTATCTCTAAAATTGTTTTTACATTTGGCACAAGTTTTTGTGCAGCAACAGCATGTGTTGTAATTTCATTTTTTACTATATCTGCACCTATTATAACATTAGCTAACTGCCTTCCACTTCCAGTTGCCCCAACTCCCTTTATTATTATATCTTTTCCAAACTTTTCCGACAATAATTCTATTCCTCTTCTTAATGCATTAATTGGCTGACCGCCAGTTCTTAGATATATATTTTCTACCACTTCATCATTTTCATCTACCAACACAAAATTTGTGCTTACCGAACCAACGTCAACTCCCATATAAAACGAGTTCTTTTCCACCTTCCACTCTCTCCCTTCTCTTTTCAAGTAAGTCTATAAAAGCTTCTACCCTGGTCATATATCCAGCTTCCCCGGTAAGTTCATCAATAATCAAAGTCAGTATAGGAATGTCCAAATCCCTCTCTATAGATGGAAGTATACTTTCTGCAACTATTTCCGGCATACACGTAAGGGGATAAATTTGAATTACCCCATCATAATTTTTATTAGCATATATTGCCGTATTTCCTATTGTTTCTTGTGCATGCCCTCCTATCATTGCTCCTAGATAAGGTTTTGCAGCCATTTTATAATCTTCATCTTTTTTAATTGGCAAAATATTCTTTACTATATGTTCAATTATCCAATCACTTACTGTTATTGCCCTGTCTACTTCTATCCCCATATTACCTAATATTTTTTCAATGTTAAAACTAGTAAAATAATCTATTGTGGTGTATATTTCTCCAACTATTCCAATTTTTAAAGGGTTTAGCTTTTTATCTATCTCCAGCCTTAAAATTTGATTTTTTGTTCTTTCTATTAATTTTAAAATTTCTTTAGAGCCCTTTGTTTTTAAAACTTTATTTTGAAAGTTGGTATATATTTTATCCACAGAACCTTTTTTAATTTCTATTGGACGAAATTTAAATGTTAACTTTTCCAAATCATCTACTTTTTTTGATACCATTATTGTATTTTTTATAACTTTTAATATTTTATATATATTTAATCCACCTGTAAGCTTTTTTATTCTTCTTAAAAATTCTTTTATATTTCCATTAGGCAGCTCTAAAGTCAATACATCCATGTCATAACCATTATCCTGCAATATCTCTCTGCTCATTTCACAATAATAGCCAAATCTGCAGGGACCACAGCCACCTACAATCAATACTGTATCCGCCCCTTTTTTATATGCTTCTATATAATTGCCTAAATTCATTTTTAGTGGCAGACACGCCATTTCTGGTGCATATTTTGTGCCTATTTCCAAAGCCTTTTTATTGTTAAAGGGTGGTATCTGGTAATCAATCCCTAAATCGTCCAATAAAGATTTTGCTACAATATATGTATTACCCATATGCGGAAACGTTATCTTCATTTTTATTCCTCCATCTTATCATGTCAATAAAAGCTTCTAATCTTGTGTTCATTCCTGCCTCTCCTGAATGTTCATCAATGTTTAACACTATAAATGGAATTTTAGAATCTTTTCTAATTTTTCTCTCTATCAAGTCACATACAAATGAATCTATGCCACATCCAAAAGCCATCAAACATATTATCCCGTCTATATCTCCTCTTTCTATTAAATGAGATACTGCTCCAATGGCTTTTCTTCCATAATTCCAAAACATTTGCTTTTTTAAATGTTTTACATTTTTATTAATAATTTCATCGTCAATCATATCAATGGTTATTATATCAATATCATCATTTTTAAGTTTTCCTATTACATTCATACTGCTATATTTATCATATATATTATATACATGCCCTATTAATGCAATATTAAGTCTATGTTTGCTATTTTTTCTAATAACATTAAATTTCTTTTCCAAAATATCACAAGGCAATGTACCTTCTTTTACTTTATTTCTAAATTCATAATAGTTTTCCAAAGCTTTTTTATATGCATTCTTTATGCGTCTTACATCTTGCGTAAAAATTTTGCCTATTTCCAAAACTGCTTCTAAAACTTTTTTATCGGACTTTCTTAAATTTATTTCTGTATCTATAATTTTTGGAATATCCTTTATTGTATTTCTAACCATATCCGGTAGCCCGCCAAATTTAGGGCATATATATTCATTTTTAGATACACTTGTAAACCTGGGTATAAATAGATAATCCACTTTATCTTTAATATTTAAAATATGACCATGAAATAATTTCACAGGGAGGCATGCTTGATCTACAGTTAATTTTACTCCATCATCCATAATTTTTTTTGTTGTATTGTCAGATAATATCACTTCTGCCCCAAGTTCTTCAAAAAAAACTTTCCATAAAGGATAGTATTGATAATAAAACAATGCTCTTGGTATTCCTATTTTTTTATTCATTGTCAACACCTCAACAGCTATTATTTACTTATAAAATCTTTTTTATACTTAATTTTGAATCTTTTAACTCTTTTAAAGCTTTATTGATAAAGTAATTTTAATAGAAAGTTGTTGAAAAACAAAAAAGAGCTGAAATTTCAGCTCTTTTTTGTTTTAAAGTTAATATTTACAAAGTCAAGAAAACTTTTATTTTAAATATTATTTGAACGAGAGTATTATAACAATAAATTTCTATATGTAAGTTTTCTATATATCAGTTTTTCATATGCTCTGTAAGTCCTAGACGTTCATAAGTTTCTTCAACCATAGTCTGCCAATACAAATTATCCTTTGCCATTTTCTCTGCCTTTTTTAAAAGTTCCAATGCTTTTTTTTCATCATTTGCATTGTAATATCCCAATGCACAATTTAAATAATTCATAACATTTTCAGGACCTTTTTTCAATGCTTCTTCACTAACACGTACTAATTCTGGCCAGTTTTCAGCTAATGTATAACAGTCCATAGCCCTTACAATATAATATTCATTATCAAAATCCTTATATAGCTCTTCGTATATAATTGCAGCCTCCTGATAGTTTTCTTCCCTGTAAAGTCTATAAGCTTTCAGTTCTGGATCTGTAATTTCAATTTCATATTCTTTCTTTAATTCCTCTATCCACTCTTTATATTCCTCAGAGTTAAGAAATTCATTTACAATAAGCATTTCTTTATATTCTTCTTTTGTTCTAAAATATTCCACAACCTTTTCAATATATACAATTTCATATCCCCTTGAAATCTCTATAGGCCCTAGCAATTGATGAACCTCTGCACTAAATACATGTCTGTTTATTTCCGGATGAGTTTTTGCAAAAACTGCACCTGTAACCAATCCGCCATTTTCTGAGGTCTCTTCATTTTCAGAAAGATTTTTTGCCATGTTTTCAAAATTTTCGCCCTTTAAAAGACCTTCGTAAATACCATTGGCTTTTTCAAATGCCTTTTCTTTGCCTATATCATCAGCAGAAATAAATATATGTCTGTAGTCAACTTTTTTGTTTTGCATTTTATGCTCATTATACTTTTCTTCAAATTCTTGTTGGTCAATAGATATGGAGTACTTAACAGCTGCATTATAAAACAGCTGGTGTTTTATAATGTATTCTTTTATACCTTTTTTCATTTCTTCTTCGTCCTGATAACCCTGGGAAGCCATAAATTGGTTCTTTTCTGCAGGATTTTCATATCTTGTGTCTACAAATCTTAAGATATATTCATCAATTTCTTCTTCTGTTATTGTTATTCCAGATTTTTTAAATGCATAGTCATCAAGTACAATTTTTTCAATTATTTGATCAAGAAGCATATCATTCCGTTCTTCATCACCTTTTCGCATCATTTCAGGATTTCTTTTATGTTTTTCATAAAAAATATTTCTTTCTGAAATAAAAATATCAGAACTCACAAAAGTNCCATTTATTTTAAGGGCTTCTTGTCCAAATGGCTTTGGTTCTTTTTTCACATCTTTCTTGTTATTATCTGACAGGTAATAAACTCCTCCTATAGATGCTAATATAATCAACACTAAAGATGATACTAGTAATACTATTTTTTTCTTGCTCATTTAAAACTACCTCCAAAATAAATTAGCTTTTAGAAAATGTTTTAAATCTGTTTATATATAAATAATTATAACGGTACTGCTATAATTTTTCAATTCTATTAATAATGAAGATACAGCTATATCAATGGTTTTAATTTAATAAAAAATACCAGGTCAAAAAACCTGGTATTTTTTATTAAAATTTTAAAAATTTAGCTTTTATGCTTTTCCATCGCATCCTAATACGTTGATTATTTTATTTTTAACTAACTCTTTTATTGCAATTCTTGCTGGACCTAAGTACTGTCTTGGATCAAAATGAGATGGATTTTCAGCAAAATACTTTCTTATAGAGCCTGTCATAGCAAGTCTTAAATCTGAGTCTATATTTATTTTACAAACTGCCATTGATGCTGCTTTTCTTAACATATCTTCCGGAACACCTTGTGCACCTGGCATTTCTCCACCATATTTATTAATCATATCAACATATTCTGGAATTACTGATGAAGCACCATGTAAAACTATAGGAAAACCTGGTAACCTTTTTCCTATCTCTTCTAAAATATCAAATCTTAATTTTGGTTCACCTTTAAATTTAAATGCACCATGACTTGTACCTATAGCAATTGCCAGTGAATCAACTCCTGTTCTTTCTACAAATTCNTCAACTTCATCAGGATTTGTAAATGCTGCATCTTCTTCTGATACATTAACATCATCTTCAATACCAGCAAGTCTTCCTAACTCACCTTCAACAGTTACACCTTTATCATGTGCATAATCTACAACCTGTTTTGTAAGTTTAATGTTCTCTTCAAAAGGAAGGTGTGAACCATCAATCATAACAGATGTAAAACCACCATCAATACATGATTTACAAAGTTCAAAACTATCTCCATGGTCAAGATGTACACATATTGGAAGTCCTGTTTCTTCAATTGCCGCTTCAATAAGCTTCATTAAGTAAGTATGATTTGCATACTTTCTTGCTCCTGCTGAAACTTGAAGAATTAAAGGTGCATTAACTTCCTTGGCAGCTTCTGTTATTCCCTGTATTATCTCCATGTTGTTAACATTGAAAGCTCCTATAGCATATCCACCTTCATATGCTTTTTTAAACATTTCTTTACTTGTAACTAAAGGCATATTTTCACTCCTTATATAATGAATTAATTGAACGTAAAATTTACGTAATATATTAAAATAGTGTTCAATTGCTTTAATAAGTTTTTGTTAAGTTTTTGTTGAAATTTCATGTATTTTCTAAAGTACAGGTAATAAACGCTTATTGTTAAGTTTTTACCATACTTATTTTATCAGATTCAAAATGAAAATCAAGCTAATTTTAAAAAAANTTTGATAAATTTTTATCAAACTCAATTGCAATTTATACATTATTATGTTATATTTTTATTTGGTCGTGTTTAAAGTTGATAATACAAACACTTATGGAAATACATATAATGTATAAATTATTTTTTAGGAGGTTTTAGTATGAGTAAATTGACAGGCGCATGTATCTTTGGCCAGTCAGGTGGCCCTACATCAGTTATTAATGCTAGTGCTTCAGGTGTTATACAAGAGGCTTTAAAGCAAGATTGCATAACTGAAGTATATGGTGCTGCTCATGGAATTAGAGGTATTTTAGAAGAAAATTTTTATGACATGAGTAAGGAAGATAAATACGAGTTGGATCTTTTAAAAACCACTCCTTCTTCTGCTCTAGGTTCAGTAAGATATAAATTGGCAGATGCCGATGAAGATGACACTGACTATAAAAGACTTTTAGAGGTTTTTAAAAAGTACAATATCAGATATTTCTTCTACAATGGTGGAAATGACTCTATGGACACTTGTAACAAAATAAGCAAGTATATGCAAAAGGTTGGTTACGAATGTAGAGTTATGGGTGTTCCAAAGACAATTGACAACGACTTATGGGCAACAGACCACTGTCCTGGTTATGGAAGTGCGGCAAAATACGTTGCAACATCCATAATGGAAGTATATCTTGATGCAAGGGTTTACGATACTGGAATGGTAACAGTTTTTGAAATTATGGGAAGAAATGCTGGTTGGCTGACAGCTGCATCTGCTTTAGCTGCTCATAAAGGATATGGTCCTGATTTGATTTACCTTCCTGAGATTACATTCAATATGGATAAATTCCTTAATGAAGTAGCTGAAGTTTATAATAGAACTGGAAAGGTTTTAGTAGCTTTTTCAGAAGGCTGTAAAGATGAACAAGGACGATACATTGCAGAAATGGGAGCTGAACTTTCAAAAGACTCTTTTGGACATGCTCAACTAGGTGGTGCTGCTTCCATATTAGCTAATGCTGTTAAACAAAAACTAAACACTAAAGTTCGTGGAATTGAATTTAGTCTTCTACAAAGATGTGCTTCTCATATTGGTTCTTTAACAGACGTAAACGAAGCATATATGGCAGGGGAAATGGCTGTTAGATATGCAGTGGAAGGAAAAACTGACTACATGGTTGGTTTTGAAAGAGAAGAAGGCAGTGTGTATAAATGTAACGCTAAACTTGTTAAATTAGATGATGTTGCAAACACAGAAAAGAAAGTTCCAAGAGAGTGGATAAACAAAGAAGGTAATGGAGTTACAGAGGACTTTATTAAGTATGCTCTTCCATTAATTCAAGGAGAATCATCCCCTCCATTAGAAGATGGTCTTCCAAGATTTGCAAAATTGAAAAAAGTTTTAGCTAAAAAATAACAACTAAGTTTTTTCAATTTATTAAGTAAAAATGCATAAAATGCATATATTAATAAATGAAATTCAAAATCATACAACTGGCGGAAGTGGAGTTTACCACATGGAGTATGATTTTAAAGTTGCCGACCGCCTGGGCATTAGTAACGCTCAGGTGGTTTTTATTTTTATAAATAACACTCTAACTTTAGTTTAAGAGTTTAAAAGGAGGGATATTATGTCTGGAAATGCATGGAGAAATTTCACATCTGGTATTTGGCAAGAAAATATTGATGTCCGTGATTTTATAGTAAAAAACTACACCCCCTATGATGGGAATGAAAGTTTTTTAGCTTCTTCAAGTGCGAAAACAGAAAAACTGTGGAATAAGTGCAAAGAACTTCTTAAAGAAGAACATTTAAAAGATGGTGTGCTGAGCATTGACACCAACACAATTTCTGGAATTACAAGCCACTCACCAGGATATATTGATGAAGAAAATGAATTAATTAAAGGTCTTCAAACAGATAGTCCCCTAAAAAGAGCTGTTATTCCTTTTGGGGGTATTAGGATGGCAAAGCAGGCCTGCGAAAAATACAACTATAAACTTTCTTCAGAAATTGACGAAATTTTTAATAAATTTCGCAAGACACATAATGACGGCGTATTTAGTGCATATACAAAAGATATGAGACTTGCAAGAAGATGCGGGGTAATTACAGGTCTTCCTGATGCTTATGGTCGGGGCAGAATTATTGGAGATTATAGAAGAGTTGCCCTTTATGGTGTTACCAGCCTTATTAATAAAAAACAAGAGGATTTAAACAGACTTCTTGATATGGATATGACAGAAGAAATAATCCGTTTAAGAGAAGAGGTTTCTGAACAAATCAAAGCACTAAATGAACTTGTTCAAATGGCTAAAGAATACGGATATGATATTAGAAGACCTGCTAAAAACGCTTTAGAAGCTATCCAGTGGACATATTTTGCTTTTCTTGGATCTCTAAAGGAAACCAATGGTGCTGCAAACTCTTTAGGCAGGGTAAGTACTTTCTTTGATATATATATAGAAAGAGATTTAAAGGAAGGGGTTTTATCAGAAACAGAAGCCCAGGAACTCATTGATCAATTTGTTATTAAGCTTAGGATGGTAAGGCATCTTAGAACTCCTGAATACAATGAGCTGTTTGCAGGTGACCCGGTATGGATAACTGAATCCATAGGTGGAATGTGTGAAGACGGAAGACATATGGTTACTAAGACTTCTTTTCGTGTTCTTCAAACTTTATTTAATTTAGGTCCTGCTCCTGAGCCAAACATTACAATACTTTGGTCTAACAGGCTTCCGCAAAACTTTAAAAAGTTTTGCGCTAAAGTTTCTAATAAAACCAGTTCAATCCAATATGAAAACGATGATATTATGAGAACTAATTTCAACGATGATTACAGCATTTCATGCTGTGTATCTGCTATGCGTACTGGTAAAGACATGCAGTTTTTTGGAGCCCGCTGTAATCTTCCTAAACTTCTTCTTTTGGCTTTAAATGGCGGAAAAGATGAAATAACAGGTGAGCAGGTAGCCCCTGAAATGGAGCCTTATCGGGATGAATATTTAGATTACAACAAAGTTATGAACAGGTTTAGGTATATGCAAAAATGGCTTGCCAAGTTATACGTAAATACAATGAATATCATTCATTATATGCATGACAAATACGCATATGAAAGACTTATGATGGCACTTCACGATACAGAAGTCCAAAGATTTATGGCCTTTGGCCTGGCAGGTCTTTCTGTTCTTGTTGACTCTTTAAGTGCCATAAAATACACTTATGTTAAAGTCATCAGGGATGAAAGAGGTCTTATTACAGATTTTGAAATAAAAGGTGATTATCCTCAATTCGGAAATGATGATGACAGAGTGGACAGCATTGCAGTTTCTGTAGTACGAGATTTTTATACTGAATTAAAAAAATGCCCTACTTACAGAAATTCAAAACACACACTTTCAATTCTCACCATTACCTCAAATGTTGTTTATGGCGAGAAAACAGGCTCTACCCCTGATGGAAGAAAAAAAGGTGAACCTTTTGCACCAGGTGCAAATCCAATGCATGGAAGAGATAAATTAGGTGCTTTGGCAGCTTTGAATTCAGTGGCAAAAATTCCTTATGAATACTGCAAAGATGGAATATCCCTCACAATTACCCTTGTGCCTGATTCATTAGGAAAAGATACAGATTCTAGAATCAATAATCTAGTTGCAATATTAGACGGGTATTTTGCCCAAAGAGGGCACCATATTAATATTAACGTCCTTGAAAAGGCTGTCCTTGAAAAGGCAATGAAAGAACCGGAAAAATATCCGCAGCTAACCATAAGAGTATCAGGCTATGCGGTTAATTTTATAAGACTTACTCCAAAACAGCAGTCTGAAGTAATAGCAAGGACTTTCCACAGAGCCAGATGAAATTGGAAGTTAGATGTGAGAGGTGAGAAGTGGGGAATCCAACTTCTCACCTTTAACCTCTAATTAATGTGCTTTTACTGGTTGGGTTACTATATCCGTCCTTCCTATTCCCAAAGTGGAAAAGCTGTTGTCGCCCATGCTAAGAAGCCTTCC
>JGI24708J26588_10001017_pt1 | contig 22450 bp, 26 predicted proteins | sample BioPla1DNA2_FD_26588 | JGI IMG/M metagenome (IMG submission 26588) | reverse complement strand
TGATTCCTTTAGGGATTTTCTGCTGAGTGAGGTGCGCTACTCCTCGCTGCAGCGTGCTTTCCCTGATGTGGCGGAAGAGTTGTTTGCCAAGGCGGAAGCTGACGCTAAGGAGCGCCTGATGGAATATCAGCGCCTGGCCGGCCATTAAGGAGGGAAAATTTGGGGATCAGACATGTGCCTGATCCCCAAATTGCCTACTTACGGTTATGGTTGACCCATTCCCTGGCTAGTTCCATGTCTTCAGTACTGGGAATTGAAACTTTGGAATGCTTTTTTTGCCTGACAATGTTGGCCCAGGCGGCTGTGGAATGTTCTTCAATAGGCATGTTCCTGATTTTTCCAGGCCTTTGTCGTGGTTTGGTCATGGTTTTCCCTCCTCGCCCATAGTTTGAGATAAGGGTGCGTAACCTATGACAGTTTTCTTTCCCAAATGCAGGGATATAGAAGGGGATGTCAAATAATACTGGTCAGGAAAGAGGAGGATGATCAGAGTGCCCATGGCCTTTAGTGGAAAAGAGCTGTTGCAAATCATTACCGAGCTGGTTTCGATTCCGAGCCCTTCGGGATTTACCGACCGCATCACAGATCATATGGCAGCTGACTTAGACAAGCTTGGCATCGCAAGTGCTAGGAATCGCAAGGGTGCCTTGATTGTTACAGTGCCTGGGAAAAATGACAAGGTGCATCGGTTGCTGACCGCCCATGTAGACACGCTGGGAGCTATGGTGAAGGAAGTAAAAGCCAATGGCAGGCTCCGTTTGACGAATATCGGCGGAACCAGATGGGCCCATGTAGAAGGTGAGTACTGCAGGATCTTCACAACTGACGGGAACACTTATACAGGAACGATTTTAATGCATCAGACTTCGGTCCATGTTTACAAGGATGCCGCCACTGCAGAGCGGAATCAGGCGAATATGGAAGTCCGCATCGATGCCAGGGTGCAAAACAGGGAGGATGTGGAGAAGCTAGGGATTAAAGTCGGTGACTTTGTTGCCTTCGACCCGAGGGTAGAGATTTTGCCCAGTGGTTTCATCAAGTCGAGGCATCTCGATGATAAAGCCAGCGCCGGAATCCTCTTGTATCTGCTTCAGGAAATGAAGGAAAACAAGGTGGAGCTTCCCTATACAACGCATTTTCTCTTTTCTAACAACGAGGAGATAGGCTATGGCGGCAACTCCAACATTCCCGAAGAAGTGGCAGAGTATTTGGCGGTAGATATGGGTGCCATCGGTGACGGACAGACGACCGATGAATACACCGTTTCGATCTGCGCCATGGATTCTTCCGGACCTTATAACGCCAGGCTCAGGCAGCATCTTGTGGATCTGGCTGAGAAACATGATATCCAGTACAAGGTTGATATCTATCCCTTCTATGCCTCTGACGCCAGCGCTGCCTTAAGGGCCGGACATGATGTGGTTCATGGGCTGATTGGTCCGGGAATTGATGCTTCCCATGCTTTCGAGCGGACCCACGTAGACTCGGTTGTGAACACCGCCAAACTTGTCTACTACTATCTATTATCAGACTTATGCTAAACGTAGAGGAAGGCTCCCTAGTGAGAACCTTCCTTTTTTCTTGCCCGCAGCCAGAGCATAAAGGCTGCCGTTCCAGCCAGGGCTGCAGCTGCGGCGATCAAAGAGAGCGCTGTTCCTCCCCAAACATCATAGATGCGGCCGCCCATGAGGCCGGCTAGAAATTGCGGCAATGTGGCGGTAAAGGCAGTATTAAGCGTAAAACCTGTAGCATGGTACTCCTCTGGAACCAAACGATCTACGATGAGCACCACTGAAGCCAAAACAGCCGCCGTCGTTATTCCTTTGATGCCATGAACCAGGAGCATCAGCAGCGGATCGTAGGTGAAGGCGAAGAGAACCAGGCGCAGTACAATCAAAAATCCTGACCACACCACAAGCCTTTCGGCGCTGAATCTCTCCACCAATCTGATTGTCATCAGGAAAATAGGGATTTCCACCAGGGCAGTACTGCTCCAAGCCAGGCCGACGATGGTGCTCGAAGCCCCTCGATCCGTCATCACCAGGCTCAAAAAGTCTGATTGCATAAAGTGGCCGAGCTGCAAGAGGAACATGGCTCCTAGGAAAGTAAGGAAAGGTCCTTTCAAGACATCTTTCATTCCAGAGAACTGAAACCCCCGCAGTCTAGCTTGTCCAGGTTTCCACTGAAAAGGCAGGCGCAGCACAACGAACATGGTCAGTAAAGACACTAGGGCATAGCCAAGAAAAGGCAGTTTGGGAATCTGGGCAAAGTAATTGCCGATTGCCAGGCTCACTGCTGCAAAACCGATTGAACCCCACAGCCTTGTTAAACCCCATCTGTTCTTTCTCTGGCCCAGAATTCTCACACCCATGGAATCCAGCATCGGGCTGACCGGTCCCTGGAAAAGTCCCAGCAGGATCGCCAGGACAAAGAAAACTGGGGAGACAGGCAGAAAGGCAAAGGTCAAGGCACTTGCCCCTGCCAGCAGAACCAACAGGGCGCAAAGCCTTGGCAGATTGCCCCAAAGATCGCCAAGATAGCCCCAGAGCGGCTGGGTGACAAAGGTAACGAGGGGGCCGATGGCCATATAGATGCCGATTTGAACCCCGCCCCAGCCTCCTGCGCTGAGATAGAGCGTAATATAGGGCATGAGGGCGCCTATTGACGCGAAGAACAGAAAGTATGCCGCTGAGACCGCTGCCTGTCCATTTCTCTTAGGCATGTTCGTTCTCCAGGCAACAGGTCTCGCCGCGGGCTAATGTAACCGGTTGCGAAAAGTGCCTAAAGGAACAGCTGTCACCTTCCAGCAAGGTGTATGAGGTGTGTTCTTTGGCAACCTCCACCTGCAGCTGCACATGGCGAAACTTGACTTTAAAGCTGTAGCTTTGCCACTTTTCAGGCAGGAAAGGCTTAAAACTAAGCTCACTCCCAAAGGTGCGCATTCCGGCAAAGCCATTGACAATACCCATCCAGGAGCCGGCCATGCAGGCTGTGTGCAGCCCTTGCCAGGCGTTGCGATTATAATCGTCCAGATCGAGGCGGACGGTCTGCAGGAAGTAGTTGTAGGCGAACTCTTCATAACCAAGCTCCGCCGCGATAATGCTGTAGATTGCAGGCGACAGGGATGAATCATGGGTTGTCCTTGGCTCATAGTAGTCAAAGTTTGCCTTCTTTTCAGCCAGAGTGAACTGATCGCCTAACAGGAAGAGGAGCAAAATAACATCGGCTTGTTTAATCAACTGGTAACGCCAGATCACCAAGGGGTGCCAGTTGGCCACCAGGGGAATCTCATCTTCAGGGATGGAATCGATATCAATGGGGTCTTTGTCCAAAAAAGAGTCGTCCTGGGGGTGGATGCCCAGCTCCTCATTAAAGGGCAAGTACATGTGATCCGCACACTTTTGCCAGCGGGCGAACTCTGCCTCATCAAGGTTCAAATCGCTTATTAACTGGGCGAATTTTTCCGGATAGTCTTTCATCAAAAGATCTCTTGCCTGCAAAGCCAGACGCAGGTTAAACTGGGCCATATAGTTGGTATAACAGTTGTTATTAACTCCAGGTTTGTACTCGTCAGGGCCGCAGACTTCATTGATGCAGTACTTATCTCCCCGCGACTTTAGAAACACGCCCCGATGGGCCCAGCAGCGCGCAGTCTCGAAGAGAATTTCGGCGCCCATTTCCACCAAGAAATCCAGATCCTCTGTAGCTTCTACGTACTTATGAATTGCATAGGCTACAGCTGCATTAATGTGGTACTGCACGGTGGAACCCAGAAAATTGCCTGAGGCTTCATGGCCATTGATTGTACGCCAGGCATAAAGGGCTCCCTGATCACGCATGCGCTTGGCGTTGAGCCTGGCTGCATCCAGAATGCTATAGCGGTACTCCAAAAGTTTGCGGACGATCTTGGGCTGGCTGTAGAGGAAAAATGGGACGATGTAAGTTTCGGTATCCCAGAAATAATGGCCCTCGTAGTACTCACCGCTCAGACCCTTGGCGGCAATGTTAGTCTTGCCGTCGCGACCGGTGGAATGGAGCAGCTGCAGTGCATTGAAACGGATGCCCTGCTGCAATGCGGCATCACCTTGGATTTCTACATCCACATCGTTCCAATAAGCCTCGAGAAACTCCATATGGGCCTGTTTGCCTTGGAGATAGCCGTGCTGGGCGCTCCTGTGCACAAGCCTTTCGACAAAAGCAGAGAGGTGTTCTTCGGTTGTCTCCCGAGAGGTGCTTACGGAAATGAATTTGTCGAAGATGATTTCTTGATCCTGCCTTGCTTCATAGCGGGCCAGGAAGTCGAGACAGGTTGTGGACGCCGATCCCATAATTGATGCAGACGGTGTGGTCTCATGCGTTACCCCGCAGGCAATGGTAAATCCGCTGTTTTTTGTGCGGGATACCATTACGCCGCTCTCATTGGTATGCTTTGTGGCGACTACTTCCAAGGCCGGCTCCCTGAGGTGGTGAAAATTCCTTACTGCACCGTTGACATGGGAGCGAACGGTGATCACGCCTGAAAAATTCAAGGGAGTGACCTTGCAGCGCATGAAAGCCAAATGCTGATTGGAATGGGAAATAAAGCGCTCAAAGACAATCTGGGCTCGACGTCCCTGGGGGCTTTCCCAAACTAGCGTGCGGCGTACAACCCCTTCTTTGAAATCAAGCACCCTGGAGTAGTCTTCCACGGTGCCGTCCAGCATGGAGAACTCTTCATGTTCTAGAAGAACCTTCAGACCTGTCCAGTCCGTCACATTAATCATTGATTGATACTCTTCGGGCTGTCTGGCCATGAATTCCCCGTAGATAATCGGTTCTGTTTCGTAGATCCCGTTAATGTATGTACCGGGAGTAGACGGAATGTTTCCAGGCAGGCCTTCTTCAAAGGTGCCTCTTAGACCCAGATAACCATTGCCGAGGGAGAAAATTGTCTCATTGCGGTGATTGTTACCTGCATCGAACTCGAGTTCTTCGATCTGCCAGGGATCAAAGGGAAAAATAGACGGTCTATTCTGATGGAACTTTCTCATAATCGATCTCCTTCATACAATTCTCCCATGTGTATTTGGCGATTTTCCCATAATATCCTTCTCCCGAACAGGTGTTCAAGATATTGTGGAGGAATTGGAGCTTCAAGGAAGAACTTGTAAGGCTATACCGTGACGTTTTTTGAACTGCAATCAAAAAGAGAGGATGGTGGGGCAATGAGAAGCAAGAAGCATGTGTTTATCTTCGTCATTCTGCTTTGCCTGTTGTCTTTCCCGTTGATTGCCTATGGCAATGCGGACATAGAAGACGAGAGTATTGAAGAGGTTCTGGGTGCAGTGATGTCAGCCTTTCGCGAACAGGATGCAGAGGCGTTGGCCGGCTTTTGGATCTACCCCATTGAACAGCGCACTTGAGCAGAGGTGGTTCGCTGGTCTGGCGAACATGTGATAGCGAAGATGCAAAGTACCTTTGAGGAGTGGAACATGGCCCGTGAAACAGGCAGTTCCTTCGTAGGGGATCTACGCCTGGAAGATAGGGGCGCTTTTTACAATCTGCCTACTGCCCGCATTATAGGCGTGGAATATTGCGTGCAGGAAGGGCAGGGTGAGTGTATCTGGATTGAATGGGGCTATTCGATTTTAAGGAGTATAGGCGGTAAATGGATGTTCGATGAACGAAACACAATTTTAGAGCTATTTATGGAACCTGAGGTCTGTGAAATCTAGGCTGTTCCATGACCAGAGGCCGTAACCCCATTGGCGGGGTTGCGGCTTTTTCCTTTCTTCCAGTGAGGTTCTGACCAACGTTAGCAGGACTATCCGCCGGTTTTGCTAATAATGCCCTCCCCTTTAGGGCATCCTGTGATGAGAGAGGTTGAGGTGGTGACGTAATTGAGGGTTTTGATGTTGTCATGGGAGTATCCTCCTAAAGTAATTGGCGGACTGGCAAGGGCAGTGGCGGATTTGTCCCAGGCCCTGGTCGAAGAGGGACATGAGGTGTCTGTAGTAAGTGGCGACTGGGCAGAAAGTGAACAGGCTGAGTATGTCCATGGAGTGCAAGTTTACCGGGTCAATCAGTTTTTTCCGAAACCACTGGATTTTCTGGAAGAAGTCCATTTCATGAACTACCACCTGGCGCAGAAGGGGGCAGAACTTTTAAGCCGGTCGGATTTTGATGTGATCCATGCCCACGACTGGCTGGCGGCACCTAGTGCCAAGATTTTGAAGCATGCTTTTCACAAGCCCTTGGTCTGCACAATTCACGCCACGGAGTGGGGACGCAATCATGGCCTCCATACTGACTTACAGCGTCACATCAGTGACTTAGAGTGGTGGCTGACCTATGAGTCGTATAGAGTGATTTGCTGCAGTGAGTATATGAGAGCTGAATTGCGCCACATATTTCAACTGCCCGAAGATAAGCTTGATGTGATCCCCAACGGTGTACGGGCAGAGGACTTTGCTAATGTCCACGCTGACCTTAGCACTTGGCGCAGCAACTGGGCACTGGCTGAAGAAGAAATCGTGCTCTACGTGGGGCGTCATGTCTACGAGAAGGGAATCGATTTACTGCTTGCGGCTGCACCAAAGGTGCTGCAGCACAGGCCGCAGGCAAAATTCATTATCTGCGGCAGAGGTCCACTCCATGATGATCTTAAGCGGCAGGCTTGGGAACTTGGTCTAGGAAATAAAGCTCTGTTCCCGGGATTTATCGACGATAAGACCCGCAACAGCCTCTACCGCCTGGCAGATGCAGCAGTGTTTCCCAGCCGCTATGAACCCTTTGGCATAGTGGCCTTAGAGGCAATGGCAGGCCAAGCCCCCGTTGTAGTTAGTGATGTGGGTGGATTCAGCGAGACAGTGGAACACGGCAGAAACGGGCTAACTTTTTACTCCGGCAACATCAATTCTTTAGCCGACAATATTTTGCATCTTCTGGGAGATAAAGCCTTTGCCCGCCGCCTCACCGAACATGCGTCGCTGGATTTAAAGGAAAAATTCAACTGGAACGCAATTGCCCGCCAGACCTTGGAGTGCTATAGGCAAGCAGTCCCGCAGGAGTGCCTGCCAAAAGGGCTTGACGAACGCTATGATCTCACCGGTGAAATTTTTGAGAGGGGGGAACGTCTCCGTGAAAGCAGTAATCATGGCCGGTGGTGAGGGCAGCAGGCTCAGGCCCCTCACCTGTACTTTACCTAAGCCCATGGTACCGATCGTAAATCGACCAATGATGGAGCATATCCTAAACCTCTTAAAGCGTCACGGCTTTTCAGAGGTAGCCAGTACACTCTGGTACCTTCCCGATGATGTTACCGCCTATTTCCAGGACGGTTCAGCTTTCGGGGTCAGGATGGAGTACCACATAGAGCGAAAACCTTTGGGCACCGCCGGCAGTGTGAAGAACGCTTCTGAGTTTCTTAAAGACACCTTTGTGGTCGTAAGCGGTGATGCCCTGACAGATATCGATTTGGGCAAAGCTATTTCTTTTCACAAGGAGAAGGGGTCTTTGGCAACACTGGTTCTGACTGAAGTACCGAATCCTTTGAGTTATGGAGTGGTGCTGACTGATGAAGCAGGCAGAGTTGTGCAGTTCTTGGAGAAACCCACCTGGAGCCAGGTCTTCAGTGATACCGTAAACACAGGTATTTACATCCTTGAACCTGAAGTATTGGATTTGGTGGAGCCGGGTCAGAAGGTTGATTTCAGCCAAGATATATTCCCCGAACTTTTAAGGCGCAAAGCGCCCCTTTATGGGTATGTAGCCTGCGGCTACTGGTCTGATGTGGGCAATTTGACGGTTTTTCGCCAGGCTCAACAGGATTGCCTGGACGGAAAGGTTCAGATCGAGCTGCCTGAGCCCCAATCAGGCAACATCTATCTGGAAGAAGAAGTAGAGATCCACCCCACTGCCACCATCGAAGGGCCGGTCTACATCGGCCGCGGCACGCGCATAGGCGAACACGCCTACGTAGGACCCTACAGTGTGATCGGTTCCTACAGCCAGATTGATGCCCATGCTAACATCAAGCGCAGCCTCTTATGGTCTGGCGTAAACTTAGGCCGCCGCACCGAGCTGCGGGGATGCGTCTTGGCCAAGGATGTGGCGGTGGAAAAGGAAAGCGAAATCTACGAAGGGGCAGTACTGGGCCCAAAGGTAAGGGTGGGAGCCATGTCCACAATTGCCCCGAACACTAAGGTGTGGCCAGAAAAGCATATCTTGAGCGGTAGCAAGCTGCGGGAGTCTCTCATCTGGGGCTGTCAGGAGCAACGCCCCATTTTCTCCAAACAGGGTATAACCGGTGATATCCGGGGGGACTTAAATCCTGAGACACTGATCAAGCTGGGGTTGAGTTATGGAGCCTTCCTGGGCAGGCAAAAAAAGGTGTTGGTTACAGGTGATTTTTCCCAGGCCGCGGATCTGGCCAAACGGGCCCTCATGGTTGGTCTGAGGAGTGGAGGTCTGGAAATCCGCGATGGAGGCGAGGTAACAGGCCGCATCACTCGTGTAGCAGTGCAGGAAATGGGTTTAGACGGTGCGCTGCATGTTGGAGCAGCGCCGGGAGAGCCCAACTTCGTATGTGTGGAATGCTGGGATGGGCGCGGCCGCTGGCTGGCCAAGGGTGATCAACGAAAAATCGAAGGAATCTTCGTTAGGGAAGATTATCCTCGCTTTGGAGCGGAAGATCTTGGTGAATACGTTCAGGTTGCTGATTTGAAAAAGCGCTACATTCAACGGCTGGCCCGATACTATCCTAGCAGAACACCTCAGTTTCAAGTAGGTTTGCTGGTGGAACCAAGCACAGATCCATTCGGAAAAATGGTGCGCGAATTTCTGCGGTGCAGCGGTTATGCGGTGGTTACAGATCAGGTGGAGGGACGTCCAACCATTGTAGTGCACAGCCAAGGGTGGTATTTCCAGGATGAAAAGGGGTCTAGGCTTTCCATTCATGACTGGTGGAAAGGGTTCATTCACGCTCTTAAGGCCCGGGACAGGAAGGCTGTGGCAGTGCCGGTTCACCTTTCTGAAACAGTGGCCCAAATCGCAAGGGAACAGGGGCTGGATGTCTGCTGGACAAAAATGGAAACTCCCTACTGGATGGAAGCAGCCACAGAGCTCGGAAACACACTAATAGAAGAAAACTTAGAGTTCTTTCCCCATGTAGAGCCGCTGGCCGCAATCGGAGAGCTCCTGTCTGTAGTCAGTTCAGGCCAAGTTCCCCTCAGTGCTTGGCAGGGAACAACACAGGTCAAGACGGCGGAAGTAAAATGCCCCTGGGACAAAAAGGGCAGGGTGATGCGGAAACTGATTGAAAGTTCAGATCCTGAGCAAGCCCTGTACCTGGATGGAATAAAGGAATGGAGAGCAGGGGGCTGGGCTTTGGTTGTGCCAGATGGAGATGAGCCCGTTTTTCGCTTGTACAGTGAAGCTGAGCCTGACTCTGAGGCTGCGGGCCTGCTGAAAAACTATCTGGATTTAATTACAAGGCACCAACACGAGGAGAGATAAGTACATGGCAGCAATTCCACAACCAAGAGTCGCTTTCTTTTGTATGGAATACGGTTTAGATGAAAAGTTCCCCATCTACTCCGGTGGCTTAGGGGTGTTAGCAGGGGATATTCTCAAGACGGCCAAAGACATGAAGCTGCCCTTTGTGGGAGTAGGCATCTTATGGAACGAGGGATACTCCGATCAATACCTTGACAAAAACGGTTATCCCCAACATGCGCGGCAAAACTATGATCGTTCCCATTTAGAGGATACAGGAATCAGCGTGAACTTATGGATCCGCGGGGAGGAGGTTACCTGCAAAGTCTGGAAGACTGAGGCCTTTGGCAATGTCCCCCTCTATCTCTTGGATACCGACCTGCCAGGTACGCCCCATGGCTGGATCACCAGACAGCTCTATGCCAGCTCGCCCCAGGAACGGGTCGCCGCCGAGCTGGTACTGGGTGTTGGCGGCGTTCGCTTTTTGAGAAGACTGGGTTTTGAGCCGGACATCTATCACCTCAATGAAGGCCATGCAGTCTTTGCAGGCCTAGAGCTGATCCGGGAAAAACTCGCTCGAGGCAGTGACTTTTATCAGGCCTGGGAAGAAACTCGGCAACAGATCGTCTTTACCACCCATACGCCGGTAATGGCGGGCAATGAAGAACATGATCATGATCTCTTGAGGCATATGGGGGCCTGGGTTGGCCTAGAGTATGATCAGGTGGAACAGATTGGCGGTAATCCGTTTAATATGACGGTTGCCGGATTGCGCCTGAGCTATATCTCCAATGGCGTTTCACAGCTCCATGGAGCTACCGCCCGGGCCATGTGGCGCGGGAACTCTGGGACGTCTCCCATCATCAGTGTCACTAATGGGGTTCATGTAGAAACTTGGCAGAATGAATTGATCAGACAAACCTATAATGTACAGGGCAATCTCTGGAAGACCCATTTGCAGCTCAAAAAGAGACTGCTGGAGGAGATAGAAAACCGTACAGGCGTGGCCTTGGATTTAGACACGCTCACTATCGGCTTTGCCCGCCGAGCCGCCGCGTATAAGCGGAGCGGCTTAATCTTCTACAAGCCCCATGTCATCGAACCACTTTTACAGGACCGCACCATTCAGCTTGTGTACTCTGGCAAAGCCCATCCTGATGATGAGTTTGGCAAGCAAATTGTTGCTAACATGGCGGAAATGGCCTATAAATTTCCTGACAGTGTAATTTTTCTGGAGAACTACAATATGGAGCTCGGCCGCTTGCTTACTTCCGGATGTGACGTGTGGCTCAATACGCCCCAGAGACCGCTTGAAGCATCGGCTACCTCCGGTATGAAGGCAGCTCTCAATGGGGTCCTCAATTTTAGCGTTTTGGATGGCTGGTGGACAGAGGGGTGCTTGCATGCCGTCACGGGCTGGGAGTTTGGAGGGGGCTACGAGGGCCCTGAACAGACAATGGTGGACGCCCTATCTCTTTACGAGGTACTTCTGGAAGAGATCATTCCTTTGTATTACGAAGACAGATCCCGCTGGCAAGAAATGATGCGTGCCAGTATTTCCATGGGAATGCACCGGTTTTCTGCCCAACGTATGCTTACGGAATACAATAATCTCATGTACCAGCCCTCAACCATCCTCAGGAAGATAAAGCGGGATGTTGCCCACACTATGGCCATTCAGTAAAATGACAGAAGCGCCAAGAACTGGCGCTTTTCTATGCTATAGGTTATACTGAAAGGCAGGGGGGAAAGCCATGTATAACACCGATTATTCAATGCTACAGAGGCAGCTCCAAAGCCTTCTGGCTGGAGAGACCCATTGGCTGGCAAACTTGGCTAACACATCTGCCTTATTATTCTCAGAACTTAAAGATCTGAACTGGGTGGGCTTTTATCTGCTGGAAGGCTCGGAACTTGTTCTAGGTCCCTTTCAGGGAAAACCCGCCTGCGTACGCATACCCCTTGGTAAAGGTGTGTGCGGTAGTGCAGCCCAGCGCAGGGAGGTTGTAGTGGTTCCCAATGTAGATGAGTTTCCGGGACATATAGTCTGTGACTCTGCTTCCCGGTCGGAAATTGTGGTTCCGATCCTTACCGAAAAAGGCAGGCTCCTAGGCGTCCTTGATGTGGACAGCCCGGTTCTCAGGCGCTTTTCTGACCAAGACGCCCGAGGACTAAGTGAACTTGTGGAGATTCTAATTGGCGCTTCTCATTGGCCTGTTCTGGTCTAGCCCCTAGTAATCTTCAGCGCCACTCCATATTCCTTTTCAAAGGCCTCTGTCTGGCGATGGGCATCTCGGATTTCCAGGTCGGCCTTTTGCGCGCTGAACACTTTGAGCTCACATACATCTGAAGCCAAATTTGCCTGCAGATTAGTGACCACACCGGTTCGGGAACGATCCAGGCTGTGGGCGATCTGGAGCAGGGGCGCAAGCGCTTTAACGCGCTCGATGTCTTCTGGTTCAATTGGGCCATGCTCCACGTAATCCTGGAGGCCGCCTAGAAACAGACCATTATGCGATGCTGCCAAGAAAGCCACTAATACCCTGTCGCGCTGTGTTAGGCCAAGGAACGGAGAATTCAGCACCGTGTACAGGGTGTGCTTCTCGAGGCCTTCCACACTCACTACCGCCCCGAGTTCATGGAGCAGACCGGCAATTAAGAGCAGTCTTCGTTCGTAGCTCCCCAGGCAGTGGAGGGGCATCAGCTGGTCAAAAAGAACCACTGCCAGGTTAGAGACACGCCGCAGGTGCTTCTCATCAAGATTATGATACTCAATCAGGTTTTTTGTATGGTGGGTGAGTACGTTAAACAGGATTGGATCCCTTGGATATCTATGGTTGTAAAAGATTCCATCTCTGAGGCTGCTGGCGCTGACCATCAGTTCTGAACTCTTGACAGCTAGCAGCAAACGAAAGATGATGCCGATCCCAGTAACACTAAGATCTGCCCGGGACTGTTCCAAACCGGGTACCTGGCGCCTTTGTTCGAGACTCATGCTGCTTAGCATGTTATAGATTTCTCCTACCGCATCTGTGGGGATGATTATGCCATCGGTGACATCTGGTAAGTAATGAACGTGATTGCGATACACTCTTGCCAGAGAGCGGAAAGTTCCGCCCAGGCCAATGAGTCTCGGGTAATTGGCAAGCCAGGGGATGCGCCTGTAGGTATCATCTAAGAAGTTTTCCATGGCGCGCAGGCTGTCATTTGCAGGCAGGTCCTGTAAATTGTAGGCTTCCATAAGGGATACTGCACCGAAATCAAGGGTGATGGAGTTTTGGTTCAGGCGGTCTTTGAAACCTACGATTTTAAGAGCCCCTCCGCCTAGATCGGCCATGAGACCATCGCTTTCGGTCACGCTGTTGATTAGACCTATGTAGCCTAGGTAGGCTTCTTCTTCGCTGGAGAGCACTTGGATGGTGACACCTGTAAGCTCGACTATTCGATCAATGAGTTCAGCACGGTTGGGAGCGCGTCTGACCGCGGCAGTGGCTACCGCAATGATCTCCTTAACATGTCTGGCTCGGCAGAACTTGACGAAGAGGGAGACAATTTCTACTGCTGATTCGATCCCTTCTGGTGTCAATAACCCGTGGACATCGGTTCCGCTCCGCAGCCGGACGGACTCTTTGAGGTTCTCGATCTGATGATGGGCGCCGTTTTCCTTAATATCGACGATCACCAGGCGTACAGTGTTTGATCCAAGATCAATAATGCCGATGCGATCCATTCTTCTCTTCGCTCCCCCTGGTTTTAGGTTATCTTTATTCTAACAGATTCGCATGGTTAAGCAAAGATTGTCTTTCTTGACAGACGTTCTCACTATCAGTATAATTCTGGTAAGTAAGGCAAACCAAAAAAATGCCCGCAAAGCATATTTTTTTGTAATGCTGGAGATTTTTTGCGGGGTCGGATGGTGAAAAATTAGTGGAAGTTACTAAAAAATCTGAATACGCTATCAGTGCCCTGGTGGAACTGGCTGAGCATCCGGGAGAGTTTATTTCTTCCAAGGTCATAGCGACTAGACAGGACATTCCGGTCAATTTTTTGCCCCAAATCATGGCTCAGCTTGGTGCCCAAGGATGGGTAGTAGGCGTACGAGGGCCAGGTGGAGGAGTTCGCCTGGAGGTAGAAGCGAGCTCGATCACCCTCAAAGATGTCATTGAACTGATTGAGGGGCCGATTGCAATCACTAAGTGTCTTGCCGGAGATGGAAGCTGTTCCCGTGAGCAGACTTGCCCCATGCATCCGGTTTGGCAAGAGGCACAGGAAGCCTTTATTGAAGTTCTGCAGACAAGGACCATTGCAGATTTAGTTTCCCAGACCCCCGAAAAGTAACGTTCCGGAAGGAAATATATGTCGGGGGTGGAATAGTAAGTGAGAGTAAATTCAAAGGAGTGTCCAGTTTGAGAAGACAAACACTAGGGATTGCGCTTATACTGCTGATAGCTTTACTTGTGCCTGCGTTGGCTTCTGCCAGCACGATCGGTTATGTGGATTTCGAGTTCTTATTTTATGCTCATCCAGAATATGACGTCAAGAATACGGAGCTTCAGCAAGCTGCTGAGCAATTGTATTTGGAAATTGAGACAGAAGCTGAAAAGCTGGAAACTCAAGAAGAGATTGACGGACTGGTTTCCCAGTATGAGCTTGAGTTTGAGCGAATTGAACAACAGGTTCGTCTCGATTTGGTTACCTTTATCTTGGACATAATTAAACAGGTGGCTGAAGAAAACGGTATTGAGACGGTCCTGCCTGAAAGNTCCGTCATCTACGGCGGTCTCAATTTAACTGCCCCTGTTGTGGAAAACATGTACAAAGCCTATGGCATTTCTGTCCCATCTGCAATTCGTGAACTATTGGAGTAATACAGGTAGGATTTTTCCCTTTCGGGTAGAATAAAGCAGGGAAAAAGCGGGGAAAGAGGTGAAGGCAATGTCAAAATGGGAGTGCACAGTTTGTGGTTATGTGTATGATCCAGCTGTTGGCGATCCAACGCAAGATATTCCACCAGGGGTAGATTTCAAGGATTTGCCAGACGAATGGACCTGTCCGGAATGCGGTGTAGGAAAGGATTTGTTTGAAGAACTATAGAGGGGGAAGAACATGAATCCACACGTTAACCATGACGAGTGTATCGGCTGTGAGTTGTGCGCAGAGATTTGCCCCGACGTTTTCGAAATGGGCGATGACGGTCTAGCACATGTTAAAGAGGGTGCTGACTGCGGGGCTGCCGGGTGCTGCCAAGAAGCCGCAGATTCTTGTCCGACAGGGGCAATCAGCCTGTAGCTCAAAAAGTTTAGCATGAAAAACCAGCTGTTTTAGCTGGTTTTCTTTTTTTCCAGATTCACCAGACTTCTACTGGATTAGGCAGACCGATTAGCGGGAACATTAAGCCTACCAGAGACAGAAGGAGGTGAGTCTGATGGCATTAGGATCTTCAGGATCGAATGTAAAAGTATTACCCGAAGCATACCAAGCCATGAATCAGTTCAAATACGAAGTCGCTACCGAGTTGGGGATCAACCCCGAGTATAAGTCTGGGTATTGGGGCAACATTTCCTCTCGCGAGTGTGGTGCCGTTGGTGGACATATGGTAAGACGTATGATCGCCGCCGCTCAGCAGTCTTTAGTCGGCCAGGGCGGTGGAGGCACTGGCTTCCGTGGCAGTTTCCCGCCAGAACCAAATCAGAACCAGTAAGGTGAAAGCCTGAATGACAAGATGGGATGCCGGTACGAGCGTACCGCGCATCCTATTTTTCTAGGAGGGGGTATTGGGTGGCACGACGAAGCAGGAAGAAAAGCCGCACCGCTGTTCCAGAGGCGGCCAAAGCCATAAATGAATTTAGGTATGAAATGGCCAAGGAGCTCGGAATGAGTCCTGAGTACGAGTCAGGCCATTGGAGCGGAATTGCTTCTCGCGAGTATGGTGCTGCAGACGGCCAGACGGTGCGCCGTATGATTGCAGAAGCGGAAAAAAATCTCAATGATCATGAGGCAGGTTTCAAATCGTGAGATGGGGGTACTCCAGGGAGGGAGCCGCCCTATTTTTTTGCTTGTCAAGGCCGGATTTCTGTGGTATATTAAGACTCGGTAACGCGAGGCTTGGAGAGATCAATGTGCACAAAATGTTCATGCAAGAAGCATTAGCCGAGGCCCATCTGGCGTTAGAACTCGGGGAAGTGCCCATTGGCGCTGTTGTCGTAGTGGATGGAAAGATTGTTGGCCGGGGACACAACCGCAGGGAAACCTGCAACGACCCTGTAGCCCACGCCGAAATTCTAGCTATTCAGGAAGCGGCGAAGCATTTAAAGAGGTGGCGCTTGACGGATGCCACCCTATATGTTACTCTAGAACCCTGTCCAATGTGTGCAGGCGCCATCGTGAACGCTCGCCTAAAACGTCTTGTTTTTGGAGCGTACGACCCCAAAGCCGGGGCTGTGACCTCTCTGATGAATCTCGTCCAGGATAGGCGGTTCAATCATAGTGTAGAAGTATATGATGGTATCTGCCAGCGTGAATGTGCTGAACTGCTCCGGAATTTCTTTCAGGAGTTGCGGTTAGCCACAAGCGAGGAGAGGTGACAGAGCGGCCGAATGTGGCGGTCTCGAAAACCGTTGGGCGCGCAAGCGTCCCGTGGGTTCAAATCCCACCCTCTCCGCCAGCCAACTTAAAACTAAATATGGAGAGATGCTGGAGTCCGGCTGAACAGGCACGACTGGAAATCGTGTAGGGGTGATGAGCCCCTCGAGGGTTCGAATCCCTCTCTCTCCGCCATTTGATATCTTTCCTCCTAGTCTGCTAGGAGGTTTTTTGTTTTAAACTGATCCGGAAGGAGAGATTTCATGAACAAGTGCGTGCGGTTCATCAATCCACAAGAGTATGCCCTCTTGGAAGACTTTCTTTACGCAGCCATTTACGTAGCCCCGGGACAGACTCCTCTACCGCGCAGCATTGTGTACGCGCCGTCTGTCTACAATTACATTAAGGAGTTTGGACGGAAAGGCGACATTTGTGTTGTTTGTGAGATCGCGGATGTGATTGTTGGAGCGGCCTGGACGCGCATACTCGACAGAGATGGCGAAAAAGGCTATGGAAACATTGGNCCCGGNATTCCCGAGCTTGCTATTGCTGTCTGCCCTCCCTATCGAGGCCAGGGCATTGGCACAGAATTGCTTCAGTCCCTCCATGGGTCCCTGCAAGCAGAAGGATACACGAAAATATCCCTCTCAGTTCAAAAAGGTAACCCTGCATTCCGCTTATACGAGAGGAATGGATACCGCATCTGGAAGGAACGGGCAGAGGATTTCATCATGGTCTGGGAACCTGCCGTTCACNTGTACAGTTAGGCTTGAATTTTTACCCTTCACTTGGAAAGGCTACTTCATGTAACATGCACTAGTGAAGGAGGGTGAGTATGACAACCAGGACACGAATTGAGCAGACGGTCGCAGGAGCACAAACGCTAGTGGGACAGCTGAAAACATGTGCCATGGATACAGATGTTCCTGCCGTAAAGGAAATGTATAATGGAATGGCTCAGCAGATTGAGGATATGATCCCCAAACTGCAGGGCAGGCTGGAACATGTTCAGAAAGAAGAACCACAATATCGGTAATCACCCAGCTTAATGCCTGGATCCGCTCCTGGGCTGGAGGTATGCAGTCTTGACAGACAGGGTTTAGTTCAGTATAATTGTTGTGTCGTGCTAGACGGGGAGGTAGCGGTGCCCTGAACCCGCAATCCGCTGTAGCGGGGTCGAATTCCTATTTGAGGATTGGTTTTGTGGAGTCTGGTTTAGGAAAGTGGTGTTGACGATTGGGTCTTACGCAATAGGAATCCATGAACCCCGTCAGGTCTGGAAGGAAGCAGCGGTAAGTGGAAGCTCCTATGTGCCGTAAGGGTGCCTGGTCCGAGCTAACTCCCTAAATATCGTCCGGAGGACCATATTCGAGGATAGGTGCACGACATTTTTTTGTGCTCAAATTTAGGTTGCGACAATTGAAAGGACTTTCATCTGGCAGTAGAGAAACCTTAGGTGACTGCTAAGAGATTGGAGGGACAATCCGTGGAATATGTTTCGTTGTATCGAAAATGGCGACCCCAGGATTTTTCAGATGTGGTCGGACAAGATACGATCGTGAGAACGCTGGAGAACAGCCTCAACAGCAAGCGGATTTCCCATGCCTACCTTTTTGCGGGTCCTCGGGGAACAGGGAAGACTTCTATGGCCCGAATTGTCGCAAAAGGCCTGAACTGCAATGAAGGCCCAACTTCTACACCCTGCGGCGGATGTCCCGAATGTGAAGCGATTCAAGCTGGGACATCACTCAACGTTATTGAAATTGACGGTGCTTCCAATCGTGGAATTGAGGATGTCCGCAACCTGCGCAATCAAGTGCAGTTTACTCCGATTAATGCAACCTACAAGGTCTACATAATTGACGAAGTACATATGCTTTCTACGCCAGCTTTTAATGCACTGCTAAAGACACTTGAAGAGCCGCCCGCTCACGTAGTGTTCATTTTCGCCACAACTGATCCCCACCGCCTGCCGCCTACGATTTTGTCTCGTGTTCAACGCTTTGATTTTACGAGATTCACTGAACAAGCTATGATCAAACGTTTGGAGAAAGTGTCCAGTGCTGAGGGGTTCGCCTATGAACCTGAAGCGCTGAAAATAATAGCGCAGCACGCCGATGGAGGGATGCGTGATGCCCTCAGCATCCTAGAAAAATGTGCAGGTTACGCCGGGAAAATCAAGGTGGGCACAGTAGTCGAGATCTTAGGAGTGGCGCTGCAGGAGCAAGTGGATGCCTTNATTGACCAGCTTCTCACAGACGTCAAGTCTGGGGCACTGCAGATCATTGATGACCTGTTTAATGAGGGAAAGGATCTAACACAGTTTGCCCTCGCAGTTATCTCCAGTTTGCGACACAGTATCTTGTCTGGTGAAAAGGACGGCGAGTTACGGAAATTGGCCGCCATTGAGCAGCTTACCGAAACAGTCCGAGATATGCGCTTTGCATCAGACCCACGCATTGTCCTGGAGCTGGCTGTTTTGAAGATAACAACAGCTAAGCCCCAAATGCCCAGTGCTGATCTGGCCAAACTCGAAGAGAAAGTCCGTACACTCGAGATGCAAGTTTCTAAGCTGCATGGGCGGTTGGCAGCGCAGCGGGAAAAGAAGTCCGATGATGTCCCTCCCGAAATTGCTGAAGCTGCTTCCCGCAGGATTCCCTCTGCCAATGACGGAGAACGCTCGAAGTTTTTGATTGAGCTTTGGCCTGATTACCTGCAGCGCTTGCATGATGAACGCCTGCGGCAATGCGAAGCCTTTTTGCAGGAGGGGACACCTGTAGAAGTAGTGGACGATCAGGCAATTATTGCCTTCCCGCGGGATCGGGGGTTCCACAAGGCAAGCATCGAGCAGGATAGCCATCGGGAACCGGCAGAGCGTGTTCTGTCGAAGCTGCTAGGCAGGCAAGTGCGCATTAAATGCATTTTTCAAGACGAAGCCAGAACCGCTTCGAAGCAGGTTGGCTTAGATAAAAGGGTAGAAAAAGTGGAAGGCGAGAGGGAGCTAGAACAGAGAAAAGAGGATAGCGAACCTGAGGCCGAGCTAGCCGCTAAGGCGAAAGATGCTGCTGCAGAAGAATTTCTGCGGGCAAGCATGGAGGCCTTTGGGGGAAAGATTATTTCGAGACCTAAGGAAAACTAAGAAGATGAGGTGACTTTAATGGGCATGAACATGCAGAAGATGATGCGTCAAATGCAGAAAATGCAAGCTGATTTAGAGAGAGTGCAGGCAGAGTTGGAGGAGATGACAGTCGAAGGAACCGCTGGCGGTGGAGTGGTGACCGCTCTAGTTACGGGACACCAGGAAGTGCGCCAGATTAAGATCGATCCAGATGCTGTCGATCCTGAAGATGTAGAAATGCTTGAAGATATGATTCTTGCCGCTGTCAATGATGGATTACGCAAATCACGGGAGATGTCTGCCAGTGAGCTTGAGAAGGTAACTGGCAAAGTCAAGGGATTGCCCCCTGGCCTGTTTTAAGAGCCATGGCCCGTTATCCAAAACCGATGGCCCGCTTAGTTGAAGAGTTAATACGCCTGCCCGGGATTGGGCCAAAAACCGCGCAGCGATTGGCTTTTTTCTTAATCAACCAAACTCCTGCAGAAGTGCAAAGTCTAAGCGAAGCGATGATTCAGGCCAAGCAGCGCATTATCTATTGTTCACAGTGTTTCCATCTGACCGAGGAGGACCCCTGCGCAATATGTTCTGACTCGAAACGTAACAAGAATTTCATCTGTGTAGTGGAAGAACCTAGGGATGTTATAGCCATGGAGCGGACGAAGAGTTTTCATGGAGTCTACCATGTGCTGCACGGAGCGATTTCTCCTCTGGAAGGAATCGGCCCGAATGACCTCAAAGTAAAGGAGTTAGTGGCCAGAATAAGGCCTGAGGTGGAGGAAGTAGTTCTGGCAACAGATCCGAATGTTGAAGGTGAAGCCACTGCAATGTATCTGGCGCGTCTTTTGAAGCCCATTGGCGTGAAAGTAACTAGAATGGCCCATGGAATGCCCGTAGGCAGTGACCTGGAGTATGTTGATGAGGTGACGCTGTCTAAAGCGCTGGAAGGCCGCCGCGAATTGTAGTGTTTCGGGAATAAACCGCCTTGCATTGAGTAATACTAAACCAAGTATTACAGGAGATGGGGTGGTTTTTTGTCTCGTAAACTAGCTGGAAATCTGTGGCAGATAGCCAGTCGCTGGCTTGATAACGCTGACGATGATCTGCCTTCAGAAACTAGCCCAGCCACCAAAGAAGAGCTTTCGCAAATTGTGAGTGCGGCGAAACAGGAATGGCTTGATGCGCAAAGCTATTTCAACCACGCAACAGAACCAGAGTTAGTCGATCATGCTATTCTGTCCCTGCAGGCAGCCGAACGCAAGTATATGTATTGGCTGAAGCGCATGGAAAATTCGCAATAGTACAAGGGGCATAATCGGACAAATGGCACCATAGTATGTTCATGAGGACGAACCTAAGTGAGGTGAACCGCATGGACTTTCTAGTAATTGTTGCTTACGTGACCGGTGTATTAATCCTTTATGCCCTCGGGAAGATGTTGCTGATTCCTTTGAGAAGTATTTTTAACCTCATTGTGAATGCCGTTATCGGCGGCGGAGTGTTACTGGTAGTCAACTTCATCGGCAGCTTTTGGGGTTTTGTCGTGGGCGTGAACCCTATTACTGCATTGGTTGTTGGTCTATTAGGGGTGCCAGGTGTGGTGTTAATCATAGCCTTACGCCTAATCCTATGATTGCTGAGAGCATTCAGCCGGCAGAATACATGTAGGGTTGTTGTTTCTGGGCGAGTTGACAAAGGTGCTGACACGGTATGTATTGAAAATTCCCTTTTCCTGATCAGGAAGCAAGTTTCTCAATTGGTCAAAAGGAATAGAGCTGAGCCACAGGTTTTCAGAATCAGGTGTAAGAATCAGCGGCATACGATGGTGTATGGACTGGAGCGAGGATGCTGCCTCTTGAGTAATGATGGTACAGCTAGGTTCTATCGCGTTATCCCAGAGACCGGCAAAGGCGAAGGGTTGTCCTTGATCTAATGTAATATAGACTGGATACTTCACCGATCCCTCCTGTTTCCACTCGAAAAAACCATCGGCAAGGATGAGGCAGCGTTTGGCATTGACAAGCCTGCTGAACGTAGGCTTCTCTGCAATAGTTTCAAGACGGGCGTTGATTAGCGGTGGTCTGCTTTGCCCAGGCTTCTGCCAAGGCGGTATGAGGCCCCAGCGCATCTTGGAGATTGCGCGAGTATCTTCCTGTGATAACACGGTCAATACTTGCTGAGTTGGCGCCACATTATAGCTAGGCGTGTAGTCAAAGCTGAGTTCATGGATTGAAAACCGCTCAAAGAGTTCATGGATTGGCGTGTGCAANGTAAATCGTCCACACATAAGAACACCTCCTAATGCTTGTTATTCCACGCTGGGAGCGGATTCCCTTGAAAACTGAAAATAATCGCGTTTGCCTGTTGACAGGTGATATTGTTTCATGATACTATACGACCTGTCGCCACTCGGAAGTCCAACAAGAGCNGCTTCTCACCAGTGCGATGATTACAGAGCAGCCAACAGAAATGTCGTTTTCACTAAATTCGAAACCAACTCTCAGGTACAATGCTTTTTCCGTTTAGTAAGAAACTGGAATTTGCAAAAACCGAAGACAAGGTTGACAAACTTCTTCTAGTTGTGCTATGATAATAAAGCCCCTCAAAACGGTGGCGCACTTAGAACCTTGAAAACTGAACATTGGTCTTGAGACAACGAATGTCTTTCTCAACAAGGTAAAACGCCTTGTCTCAAGCTTGCAGTTTTGTTCACAGAGCTGCACTGGCTGAGAGAGAAGAAGTCATTCTGTGTTTGAAGAGAATAAGCCATAAGTTTGTGTAAGCCTGATTCAATTCTTTGAATTGAGCGCAGTTTGAGAAATCAAACTAGGTGGTTGAGTAATCGACCACCAAAGCTAGTTTCAAACTAGCCTGACATTGTTCATGAAGGCCCTTGGCCTGACTGATAAATTTCACGGAGAGTTTGATCCTGGCTCAGGACGAACGCTGGCGGCGTGCTTAATACATGCAAGTCGAGCGAGGTTACTACGACAGATTCCTTCGGGATGAAGTTGTTTTAACCTAGCGGCGGACGGGTGAGTAACGCGTGGGCAACCTACCCTAAAGTCTGGGATAACAGCGGGAAACTGCTGCTAATACCGGATAGCTTTAACCGGGGGCATCTTCGGTTAAAGAAAGAAGCAATTTGCTTTAGGATGGGCCCGCGTCCCATTAGCTAGTTGGTGAGGTAACGGCTCACCAAGGCGACGATGGGTAGCCGGCCTGAGAGGGTGAACGGCCACACTGGGACTGAGACACGGCCCAGACTCCTACGGGAGG
>JGI24708J26588_10001016_pt1 | contig 22452 bp, 23 predicted proteins | sample BioPla1DNA2_FD_26588 | JGI IMG/M metagenome (IMG submission 26588) | reverse complement strand
GGGAAGTGGTAAAACATTAGCCTTTGCCCTTCCTATCTGCCAGATGGTGGATTGGGAGGAAAATAAGCCCCAGGCCTTAATTATTACTCCAACCAGGGAGCTTGCTATGCAGGTAAGAAAAGATATAAGTAATATAGGAAGATTTAAAAGAATAAAAAGTATAGCCTTGTATGGCAAGTCTTCTTTTGCCTATCAGGAGAAGCAGCTTAGGCAAAAGATGCATGTTGTAGTGGGTACGCCAGGAAGGCTACTTGATCATATAAATAGAGGCACTTTAGATTTATCCAAACTTAGCTATCTTGTTATAGATGAAGCAGATGAAATGCTAAGTATGGGATTTCTAGAGGATATAGAAAATATTATAAGAAAAACTCCAAGTAATAGAACAAGCATGCTATTTTCTGCAACTCTTCCAGAGGATATAAAAATATTATCAGATAAGTATATGAACAATCCAGCCTATATAGAGATTGAAGAAGATGAAATCCTACCGGATAAGATAGAACATGTGAGATACAAAGTTGATTATAAAGATAAAATGGATTTACTAGAAAGCATAACAATAATAGAAAACCCAGATACTTGTATAGTTTTTTGTAATAGAAGAGATACAGTTGACCAAGTAGAAGAAAGCCTAAGTCTTTTAGGCTATCCATGTGAGAAGATACATGGGGCAATGGAACAAGACGATAGAACTAGAATTATGAATAACTTTAAAAAGGGATATTTTCGTTATTTGATTGCAACAGATGTGGCAGCTAGGGGAATTGATGTTGATAATATTAGCCATGTAATTAATTATGATTTACCAGAAGATACGGAAAGTTATGTTCATAGGACAGGTAGAACAGGAAGGGCTGGAAATGAAGGGAAGGCTATAAGCTTTATTATGCCTGAAGATTTTCAGCTCCTGGAGGATATCCATAGCTATATAGGATTTGAAATAAAAACCATGGAAGGTCCCACTAGGGAAGAGGTAGAAAAATCAAGACCGCTATTTAGTGACAAACTTAAAAGTAAAATAGAGGTTAAAACAGATCCTACAGATAAGCTTAACAAAGATATTATAAAGCTACACATAGCAGCAGGACGAAAAACTAAAATGAGGCCAACAGATATTGTAGGAGCTATTAGTAATATAGAAGGGGTTAGTGCAGGAGATATAGGCATTATAGATATTCAAGATATATCTACCTTTGTTGAAATACTAAACAACAAGGGTGAGATTGTCCTAAAGGCTCTTGAAACAAAACCTATTAAGGGAAGACTTCGCAGGGTAAGTATCAAAGACGATATAGATTAAGAGGTAAGAAATGAAAAATAAAACTAATTTATTAGCAACACTTGGTTTACTTATAGTAGCAATCATATGGGGAACAGGATTTATAGCAACACAAATAGCAATAGATGAAGGGATGACAACATCCTTTATTATGCTGGTTAGGTTCGGAGTAGCATCATTAGTTCTTGGAATTTCATCCCAAAAAGACATTAGGCAAATCAGTATAATAGATTTAAAGAGAGGATTAGTTGCAGGAACCTTACTGTTTCTGGGCTTTACCCTCCAAACAGTAGGACTTAACTTTACAACACCATCATCAAATGCATTTATTACAGCAACATCTGTTGTAATGGTACCCTTTCTAAGCTGGTTTATCCTAAAAGAAAAGCCGGAAAACAAGGTTTTTCTGGCAGCCTTTATATGCCTTATGGGTCTTGGCATACTAGCCCTAGGTCCTAGTCAAGATATGAAACTAAGTATAGGGGATACATTTACCCTTCTCTGCGCTGTAGCCTTTGCCCTTCATACTGTAAGTATGGGGAAATTTGCAGCCCAAATGAACACTAATATATTGACATTTTTGCAAATAACAACAGCGGCAGTGTTTTCCCTTATAATGTTTATTATGGTGGATAGGGATATTTGGGCATTTACATCTACTAAAGGACTACTTGCCTCCCTTTACCTAGGCATCTTTAGCACCTTTATTTGTTATTCAATACAAACCATATGCCAAAGATATATTAGCCCAAGTAAAGTATCAATAATTGTTTCAACAGAGGCACTTTTTGGCAGTGTATTTTCTGTAATGCTAGGCTATGAGAGTTTTACCCGATTTTTACTTAGTGGGGGTCTAGCTATCATAGTTGCCATGCTTATAATAGAGATTAATTTTGTTAGGACCTGGAAATCTTCCATATAACGCCAGTAGCAGGTTCAAAGGCGCTAGGATTATCCTTAGGTGCTATACCAAAGTCTACAACATACATAGTGCCTTTCTTATCAAATATAACATCTATAGGTCTTTCTAAGCCACCGCCACCAGTAGCTGTAGCAGGAAGACCTGTTTTATTAATAGCAAAATCCGAAATCTTACCTGTACTCATATCTAGCCTAGAGACCCTATGGCCTACCCTAGGGTCTGGCTTGCCACCTGTTGTTGTAGGCGCTAAAGAGCCAAACTCAGATACATAGGCACTATTATTATAGAAGTCAAAGCCCATGGTAGCACTATGATTAGGAAAGCTAGCAAAAGGCTTAGGTGGTATCATAGGATGATCCTTTAGTAAAAAGCTTGGGGCAGGCATACCTTCAGGCTTAAAAAAAGGAAGGGTAACAGGAAGACCAGCGCTAAAATCAGGCCAGCCATACCATATACCCGGCATAATAAGCTGGAATTCATCAGGACACTTATCAATAGGCCTACTGCCTCTTACATCAGTCCCATGATTTGCGCAAAAAAGTCTACCATGGCCATCAAAATTTATCCTAAAGGGATTTCTAAGTCCCCATGCAAGAAGTTCAAGGTCAGAGCCATCAGGATTTGCCCTCATAATACTACCATTTGCCCTACTTGTTCCTCTTATTTTGCTAGCAGGGCCTACTTCCATGCCAAAGGGTGAATAGGCACCAGTATATACAGGCTTTGAATCATTAGGATTAAAAAGATTGGGTGTTTGGAAGTTGTTATCTCTTAGAAGAATATCTTCACCAGGATAATCATGGAAAAATGGATAATCATTTATCCAGCCCTCATTATCTTCTCCAACCACACCAGAATTGGTGGCTGTACCCTGGCCAAAGTACATCTTACCATCAGGGCCAAAAATCACCTTATTATTGTGATGGTCCCCCCAGCTTGGAAGGCCTGACACTATATCTTCCATGGTTCCATCAGGCTTTATTATTGTTATAAATCCCCTATGAGATACATAAATATTATCATTATAGAAATTAACACCAGTAAGAGGAGGGTTAAAACCAGATGCTATAAGTTCAGGTCCATTCTCCTTCAAAATTAAAACTTTACCGTCCCCATCACTAACACCAGCATCTCCAATAAGCATATCCCCCTTATCAGTTATAACCATATTGATAGGTGTTGTAAGCCCACTTGCAAAAACTTCAACATTATAGCCACTAGGAACTTCAATATCATCAGGAATAAGTTTTCTTTCCATTCTATACCTCCATCTATAAAAATTAAGCCTAGTTAATACTATTCAAAAGCAGTATGTTTAATGTTACTATATACTTATAATTAATCTATAAAGGGGAAGAAGATGAAGAAAATCATAGTTAAGGATATAGAAATACATCTAAGAAGGAAAAAAGTTAAGAATCTAAATCTATCTGTCCATCCACCTAGGGGAGAAGTTAGGCTATCGGTTCCTTACAATACCTCAGATGATACAATTAGGGAATTTGTACTATCTAAAGCTTCTTGGATTAAAAAGCACCAGGATAGATTTAAAAATCAGGAAATAGTAGGGGTAAATAAATATATTTCCGGAGAATCCCATTATTTCCTGGGAAAAAAATATATATTAAATATAATTTATATTGATAAAAACCCAGCTAAGGTAGAAATTAAAGATGATGCTTATATAAATATTTACATTAAAAAAGAAGCATCTATAGAAAAGAGGGCAAAGCTTTTAAAAGAATGGTATAGGAAGGAGCTAAAACTACTAATACCTCCTCTTATTAAGAAGTGGGAAAAAATTATGAAAGTTAGTGTAAATGAATTTGGGGTTAAACAAATGAAAACAAGATGGGGGACATGTAATATTAGAGACAAAAGAATATGGATTAACCTGGAGCTTGCCAAAAAGACGCCAGAGTGCCTAGAGTATATAGTGGTGCATGAGATGGTGCACTTACTTGAAAGGGATCATAATGACAAATTTAAAGCCCATATGGATAAGTTTTTACCAAACTGGAGATCCATACAGGCCAAGTTAAATTCTTAATTAGTGCATAACATAGGTGAAATGTTGTATCCTGCCTCAATTAGGGCTTGCTTAATTTCCTCTATGTGTTCAAAGTTCTTGGTTTCTAAAACAAGACGTAGGTAACAACCATTTATATCAGATGCTTCATTAGAACGTTCATGAAGAACAGAAACTACATTGGCGCCTAAATCAGCAATAATGCTAGAAACATCCCTTAACTGTCCTGGCTTATCTACAAGTTCAATATTAACAGCATAGGTACGACCTGATGTTCTAAGTCCCCTTTGGATTACCCTGGATAAGATAGTAACATCAATATTTCCACCAGAAAGCAAACAAACAACCTTTTTACCCTTAATAGGGAATTTATTAAACATAGCTGCCGCAACTGCTACAGCTCCAGCTCCTTCAGTAACTAATTTTTGCTGTTCCATTAAGGTTAAAATAGCTGTAGAAATCTCATCATCAGTAACAGTAACAATATCATCTACATATTTATTACACATATCAAAGGTAAGTTTGCCTGGTTTTTTTACTGCTATACCATCTGCAACAGTAGAAACCTGTTTTAAACTTTTAACCTCATTATCATTTACAGAATCTAACATACTAGGTGCACCACTAGCTTGTACACCATAAACCTTAACATTTGGATTAAGTGACTTAATGGCAAAGGCAATTCCTGAGATTAAACCACCACCACCTATAGGCACAATAACTGCATCTAAATCAGGTAACTGATCTAAAAGTTCTAGGCCTATTGTCCCTTGACCTGCTATAACATGTGGGTCATCAAAAGGATGGATTAAAGTATAGCCATTCTCCTTCTCTAATCTTATAGCCTCAGCATAGGCATCATCATAGCAACCCTTAACTAGTTTAACATCAGCACCATACTTTTTAGTGGCCTGAACCTTAGATATTGGCGCACTATCAGGCAAACAAATAAGGGAATTAATACCTGCCTTTGTAGCTGCTAGGGCAACACCTTGAGCATGATTTCCAGCAGAACAGGCAACAACACCCTTGGATTTTTCCTCGTCACTTAATTGAGAAATCTTATAATAGGATCCTCGTATTTTGAAGGAACCTGTAATTTGTAGGTTTTCAGTTTTAAGATAAATCTGGCTTTCAGGATTAATATCCTTTGCCCTAATTAAATCTGTTGGTCTAATTACATCTTTTAAAGCATAAGAAGCTTGATAAACTTGATCTAAACTTAACATAAGTACTCCCCTCCATATTCATAATATTATACTTCTTATTTAAATAAACATCAAGTACTTGCCTATGGTGAATAACTAAAGTGATAGAAAATAAAGGGGAAATTACGAAGTTTATTTAAAGTATGTTATAATATACAGTTATATATGGATAGGAGGAATTTTATGAAGAAAAATATAAAATTAATAGCCCTAGATATGGATGGAACAGTTTTAGATGATAAGGGGAACCTTCCAGTTAAAACTGCTAAAAAATTTAAGGAATTAATGGATAAAGGTATACATCTTGCATTTGCTACAGGTAGGACTCATCTATCAGCCCAAAATGTGGCAGACAAAGCAGGATTAAGCCTACCAATTATATCCCACAATGGGGCAAAGGTTACAGACCCTTTGCATGGTGAACTGTTAAATAAGAAAATGTCCCACGAAGATGCTAAGATAATACTTGAGCATTCTCACAAAAACAATCTATATGCCAAGGCCTATATAGATAATACAATGTATATTAAAGAAGAAGATAGGGTTTCACTTAATTTTGCAAAAAAACATGGAATAGGATATAAGGTAATAGGTGATATGGGCAAAAATATACCGGGAGGGGCAAATATGATTATATTTATATATCCGCAACCGGTAAGGGAAGACTATCAGGAAATATTTAAAGATTTAGATATATCAATTACAAGGTCAATGCCAACGGCATATGAATTTATGGCTAGGGGATGCAATAAGGGGGGAGCCCTTAAGATTCTTTCAGATCATTTAGGAGTAGAAAAAGATGAAATCCTAGCAGTTGGAAATGCACTAAATGATTTAGATATGTTAGAATATGCAGGGACTGGTATTGCAATGAAAAATTCTGACCCAGATCTTTTGGATGTATGGGATCATGTTTCAAACTTTACTAACAATGAAGAAGGAGTATATGAAATAATTAAGGAGATTTTATGAGGAAAAAAGCTTTCAAAGCAGCATTGCCTATGACTATTCCTGTTTTAACAGGTTACTTGTTTATAGGAATAGCATTTGGTATACTTGCAAACAGCAACGGATACCATTTAGGCTGGATACTACTAATGAGTACATTTATATTTGCAGGCTCAATGCAGTTTGTTGCCATTAGCCTTTTAGCAAGTGGGTTTAATATATTAAGCGTGATTTTAATTACTATTATGATAAACGCTAGGCATTTATTCTATGGTTTATCTATGTTGGATAGGTTTAAAAATATGGGCAAGAAAAAGCCCTATATGATTTTTTCCCTTACAGATGAGACCTTTTCACTTCTATGTGGTGTAGACCCACCAGGAGGTGTAAATAAAGATTGGTTTTATTTTTATATAGCTCTTCTAAATCATATTTACTGGATACTAGGGAGTTTAGTGGGTGGCTTGTTAGGAAGTTTAATAACCTTTAATACCCAGGGGATTGAATTTGTTATGACAGCCCTATTTGTAGTTATTTTCCTAGACCAATGGGAAAAAAACAAAGACCACTCGCCGGCCATTATAGGAATTTTAAGTTCTATAATATGCCTAATAATATTTAGGGCAGAAAACTTTATACTACCATCGATGATACTAATTATGACACTTTTACTAATTTTTAAAACAACAATAAGACTAGAGGATGAGCAATGATACTTACAGCTACAGAGTCATTTATAATGATTTTAATAATAGCAATTATGACATTTTTAACAAGGGTAATACCCTTTATATTATTTCCAGATAATAAGGAGACTCCTGAGACAATAAATTACCTAGGCAATGTACTTCCTTATGCATCCATAGGGATGCTAGTAATATATTGTCTCAAGGATATCTCTTTTTGTGAAAGAACACTTTGGTTACCAGAGATTGTTTCTGTTTTAGTGATAATAATAATTCATAAATGGCGAAAAAACACTTTACTTAGTATAGGCCTAGGTACTATATTATATATGTTAATAGTTCAATTTATATGTAAATAATATAAACCACAAACTCATATAAGGATGTGCTGTTATGGAAAATACATTTTTTTATAATACAAGGGTTGCTAGGATTGGAATTTCAGATAATGGCCATAGTATCACCAAGGTTTACTATGCAGATGATATAGATAGCAGCAATACAAACATTAATGAAACACCCTTAATTAGCAAGGCAGCTAAGCAAATCATTGAATACTTAGATGGGGAAAGAACAACCTTTGACCTACCTATAGAAACTACGGGAACAGAGTTTCAAAAAAAGGTTTGGAAGGCCTTAATGGAGATTCCATATGGTCAGACCCAAAGCTATAAGGATATAGCTATAAAGGTAGGTTCACCCCTTGCTTATAGGGCTGTTGGCATGGCCAACAATAAAAACCCCATTTCCATTATTATTCCCTGCCACCGTGTAATTGGTGCAAATGGCAAACTAGTTGGTTATGGTGGTGGACTTGATATTAAGGTAGAACTTTTAAATATAGAAAAAGAGAAGATTAAATAAGGAGAAACGTGGCAATGAAAGTAATGATAGTTGGTGCGGGTAAATTAGGCTATAAATTAGCTGAGTCAATGTTAAATGCTGATATAGAGGTAACTATTATAGAAAAAAATGATGAGAAGCTTAGGACAATTAATGACCATTTGGATGTACTGGCAATACCAGCAAATGGTATAGAAATTGAAGTATTAAGAGAGCTTGATATTAAATCATATGATCTATTGGTAGCAGCAACAGGTAGTGATGAATCAAACACGATTATATGTAGTTTAGCTAAGAAACTAGGATGCAAAAAAACTATAGCTAGAATAAGAAACCCTGAATATATGCATCAACTAGACTTTATAAAGCAAGAAATGGGTATTGATCAGATAATAAATCCAGACTTAGATACTGCAAATGAAATAGTTAGGTATCTTCTGCAGGACTATACCTTTGCGACTGAAGATTTTGCAAAGGGTAGGGTATTAATAATAGATTTTAATATAAAAAACATGCCTGCCTTTACAAACAAGCGTATTTCCCAGCTAGAAGGTATGGATAATCTGCTTATTTTGGCTATTGTTAGGGATGGAAATATAATAGTGCCAAATGGTAATACCATGCTTTACGAAGATGATACTATCCATATTACTGGTAGTAGGGAAAGTATTAACAGGCTTAGTAAAAAGCTTAATTTTAATATGGAAAGGCACAAAATAGAAAAGGTTATGATCTTTGGTGGAAGTAAAATAGGTTACTATTTGGCCCAAAAATTAGCAGACCTACATATTAAAGTTAGCATCATTGAAAAGGACAGTCAAAGATGCAAGTATTTATCTGAAACATTAAACAATGTATTAGTTGTAGAAGGTGATGGGACAGATATGAACCTTCTAGAGGAGGAAGGGCTTCAGTATATGGACGCTTTTATAGGTGCAACAGACTATGATGAAGCTAATCTTTTAATGTCCCTAATGGCAAAGAATATAGGAGTTAATAAAACAATAGCCAAGATTAGCAGGCCTAATTATGTGCAGATTATTGATAAGCTAGAAATGGGTGTAGCTGTTAATCCTATAGATATTGCAGCAAGTAATATATTAAAGGTTATAAGGGGAGGAAAGGTTGTCTCTGTATCCCTGCTTTTAGGTGGGCAGGCAGAAGTTACCGAAATAATTGCTAGCCAAGATTCACCTATTGTTGGTAAAAGGCTTGCTGATGCCGGCATACCTAAAGGAATTATAATAGGTGCAGTTGTTCATAAGGGTAAGGTAATTATACCCAATGGAGATACAATTATACGCCATGGGGATAGGATCATTATCTTCTGTGAATCATATAATATGCCGTCCCTTGAAGTATTTACAAAACCAAGGGGAAGGGGGATTTTAAGTGAACTATGGAATAATTAGAAAGGCATTAGGAAGCATATTACTATTAGAGGCTTTTTTTATGCTGCCTTCCTGTTTTATAGGATTTTACTTAAATGAGCCTGACAAATACCCATTTCTTATATGTATAGCACTTACTGGGGTGTTAGGAGCCCTTATGCACTATCCTAAAACAAATAATAAAAAGATTAGAATTAAGGAAGGCTTTGCCATTGTGACATTTGGTTGGGTCTTAATTTCTTTTTTTGGAGCCTTGCCTTATATATTATCAGGCAGTATGTCGTCATTTGCTGATGCATTTTTTGAAACCGTATCAGGTTTTACTACAACGGGGGCAACAGTTATAGATAATGTGGAGGTCCTACCCAAGGGACTCCTATTTTGGAGATCTTTTACCCACTGGATAGGTGGTATGGGGATACTGGTTTTTATGGTAGCACTACTACCAGCCATGGGAGTAGGTGGATTTCAGATTTTTAAGGCTGAAAGCCCTGGTCCAACATCAGATAGATTTGTGCCTAGAATCAAAGATACAGCTAAGATATTGTATATAACCTATATATCAATGACTGCACTCCAAATAATACTTTTATTATTAGGTGGTATGAGTCTTTTTGATTCCATGCTCCATACTTTTGGAACTGTGGGAACAGGAGGTCTTTCAAATAAGAGTTTAAGTATAGGGGCTTATGACAGTACCTATATTCATATGGTTATATCTATATTTATGATACTATCAGGAATTAATTTTTCCTTATATTATGCAATTTATAAGGGGAGGGGAAAGGAAGTTCTTAAGGATGAAGAGCTTAGACTATATTTAATAATTATCTCTATCTCTACAATTCTTATAGGATTAAATCTAAAAATAAGTGCCCTCCAAAGTGCAGGTGTAGCATTTAAAGATGCTCTCTTCCAGGTAAGTTCAATTATTACAACTACAGGCTATACAACAGTTGACTATGATCTGTGGCCAGCCTTTAGTAAGGCGATTTTGTTTTTATTAATGTTTGTTGGAGGCTGTGCTGGTTCAACTGCTGGGGGAGTAAAGACCATAAGGATACTTGTTTTACTTAAGACTATTAAAAGGAAGATTATGGAAATATTCCACCCAAGAGCTGTTATACCCATAAAAAATGGGGACGAAATAGTTTCTGATGATACAGTATCAAGTATTTCGACTTTTTATGCCCTATATATATTTATATTTTTAATTAGCACGGTTATTATTTCCCTTGAAGGTGTCAATTTTGAAAGTGCAGCAAGTTCAGTTGCTACAACACTTGGGAATGTGGGGCCAGGATTTGGCTTTGTAGGTCCACGGAATACCTTTAGTGGTTACAGCCCCTATAGTAAAATGTTCTTTTCCTTTTTAATGCTACTGGGTAGGCTAGAGTTATTTACTATAATGGCCTTACTTGCCCCAAAAACTTGGAAGAATGAAATGTAATTTTGAAAGATTGAGGAGACCAAATGAAAAATAGTATAAAATTTATGACTCAGGCTGCTATGATTGCAGCAATTTATGTTGTGTTAGTATTTGTATTTGCCCCTATAAGCTTTGGACCTGTTCAGATTAGGGTTGCTGAGGCACTTACAATACTTCCCTTATTTACTCCAGCAGCAGTGCCAGGTGTATTTATAGGATGCCTTATAGGTAACCTACTAAGTCCAGGAATGATTGTAATAGATATTGTATTTGGTAGTCTAGCTACCCTACTAGCAGCTATAATCTCTTATAAGCTAAGGGATAATAAATATCTAGTACCTATTCCGCCAATAGTTATAAATATGATTGTTGTACCCTATGTTATAAAATATGGATATGGAGTACCAATGCCTATTTTACTAAGCGCCCTAGCAGTAGGAGCAGGACAAGTTATAAGCTGTTATGGGCTAGGCTTTATACTTATTAGGGTACTGGAAAGATATAAGGACCAGATATTTGCATAAAAGGAGGGGTGTATGTCTTTTTAGCACAAGCACAAGCTAAGGCTTGTAAAAGTGCTAAAAAGAAATACACCCCTCCTCTTCTTATTCCCTCTATTTAATTAGTGGGGATAGTTTTTTGAATTCTGGAGTAGCAGCTTTTTTAAGTAGGTCAAATAGGATAGTTTCTGTATTAGTAACAAGAGCGCCCATATTTTCTGCTAACCTAAGGCCATTTTTATAGTTTTCCTTGCTTCTAGAACATACTGCATCTTCTGCTATAAATACTTGGTAGCCATCAGATATTAAATCCCTAATAGTTTGGAATACACAAATATGGGTTTCCATACCTGTAATTATTATCTTGGATGCCCCAAGTTTTGTAAGTGCTTCTTTTACCTCATCAGTGTAGGCCGTAAAACTATTCTTGTGGAATACATAGTTAGGGTCTATATTGTCCCTTAGATCAGCCACCGTAGGGCCAAGGCCTTTGGGGTACTGCTCTGTAGTAATAACTGGCATATCAAATTCTTTAGCACTAGTTATAAGGGTATTTGTGTTGTTAATAACCTTATCTGCTACATTCATTGCAGGAACAAGACGTTCCTGGATATCAATAACCATTAATAATGTGTCTTTTTTATCTAAAGTAAATTTATTAATATTAATCAGCTCCTTCTATTATGATATTGTAGCATACTTTAAAAGCATGGACAATTTCCCTATGTTATAATAGTTATAAAACTCTAGTAGGTGATTAAATGAATATATTAGTTAGTGCCTGTTTATTAGGAATTAATTGTAAATATAATGGGGAGAATAATTTACAAGAAATATTAAAAGAAAAAGTAGGAGATTTTAATTTTATCCCTGTATGCCCAGAGCAATTAGGTGGCCTAGGAACGCCAAGGCAGCCATCGGAAAGGCTAGGCGATAAGGTTTTATCTAAATGCGGTAAAGATGTAACTGATAATTTTACAAGAGGGGCTAATGAAGCCCTGGATATAGCAAAGCTATATGGGTGTAAATATGCTATTTTAAAAGAAAAGAGTCCTTCATGTGGATACGGCCAGATATATGATGGTACATTTACAGGTAGACTTATTTATGGAAATGGTGTGACCAGTGAACTTCTTGAAAAAAATAATATAAAAATTATAGGTGAATCTAAACTAAAGGATTTTCTAAGGGAAAGGGGAAATAATTATGAAGAAATTTAAGGTTGTATTTCATATTAGTGATCCTAATAAGTGGAATATATTATTAGCAAATATTAGTAATATACTTGATGATATGGGGGCAGAAAACATTGAAGTTAATGCCATTGTAAATGGAGGGGCAGTTAAGGAATATATAGGTGATAGTGATAGTAGGATTATTAGTAAAATAAATGACTTATCTCAAAAAGGAGCTAAGTTTATGGCATGTAACAACGCCTTGGTAGCAAATGGTTTAGATAAGGAGTTACTACCAAGGGTTGTTAAGGTTGTGCCAGCAGGTGTATCAGAGCTTACTAAGAAACAATTTGAAGGCTACGCATATATTAAGCCTTAATTTAAGGGAGGATATTGCCTGCAGCCCTATAAATTTCATACCATTCTTCCCTGGATAAACTAACATTAGATGCCTGGCAAATATCCTTAAGCCTATTTGGATTGGTTGTACCAACTATAGGTTGGATATTTGCAGGGTGTCTCATAATCCATGCTGTTGCAATTGCGCTATTAGTTACTCCCTGCTCTTTAGCAATCCTGTCAATTACCTTATTAAGTTCAGGGAACTTATCATTATCAAGGAAAACCCCTTCAAAAAATCCATACTGGAAGGGTGACCAGGCCTGTATAGTAATATCATTTAGTCTGCAATAGTCTAGAATACTGCCATCCCTATCAATCCCAGCATCAACTAGCATATTTACATTAATTCCACAATCAATCATACCACTATGCATAATACTAAATTGTAGCTGGTTGGCTATAAGTTTTTGTTTAGTAAACTTACTAAGGAGTTCCATTTGCATAGGGTTTTGGTTACTAACACCAAAGTGACGAACTTTACCTGATTGGTAAAGCTCTTCAAAGGCATCAGCTACCTCTTCAGGCTCTATTAAGGTATCAGGCCTATGAAGTAGTAAAACATCTATATAGTCAGTGCCTAGCCTTTTTAGGCTTTGGTCTACAGACTTAACTATATGTTCCTTGGAAAAATCAAAAAAGCCCTTCCTAATGCCACACTTAGTTTGGATAAGCATATCCTCCCTTAATGATGGTGTGTGTTTTATGGTGTTGGAAAATATTGTTTCAGATTTGCCTCCACCATAAATATCAGCATGATCAAAGAAGTTAATGCCCTCGTCTATAGCTGTTCTAATAAGGTAATCTGCATCCTTAGGACTAAGGTCTGATATTCTCATACATCCTAATGAGATTTGGGATGCATTTTTAAGCTGGTTTCCAATGCTAATCATTTTCATATTATCACTAATCCTTTCATGGGTTTTATATAGTTTATAATAGCATACTTATCTAGATTATATAAGCGGACTAAGAGATTGAATTATAAAGGCTAGCATGAGATAATAGGATTTAGGTTAGAAGTTTAACAAGATATAAGGAGGAAGTAAATGTCGCTGGAAAGTATTGTAAAGCAAAGATACTCAGTTAGGAAGTTTAAAGATAAGGAAGTAGAAAAGGATAAAATAAGCCAGATACTAGAGCTGGTAAGGATGGCTCCATCAGCTGTGAATCTTCAACCATGGCACTTTATGGTAATTAGGGATAAGGAGCTAAAAGATAGGATAGCCAATACCTATAACAGGGACTGGCTTAAAAAAGCACCTGTAATTATAGTAGCCTGTGGGAATCATGATGAATCCTGGAAAAGAAGGGATGGTAAAGACCATTGTGATATTGACCTTGCTATTGCAGTTGATCACCTTACCCTAGCAGCAGCAGAGCAAGGTCTTGGAACGTGCTGGGTTTGTAACTTTGATTCTAAGGAATGTGCACAAATACTGGAACTAGCAGATAATCTAGAGGCTATAGCCCTAATTCCCTTAGGCTATCCTTTGAGTGATGAAATAAAGGAAACTCCAAGGAAAGCCTTTGATGAAATTGTAAGCTGGAGATAAGGCCTAGTGTTTTTTAAGGAAAGTAGGAACACTTTCTGCAAAGAAGGTATTAAATACTTCTATAAATTTTTCTAGATCTTCAGGTATAACTCCAAGGGCAGTTTGTATGGCAAGACCATCCAAAGTGGCAAGGAAAATTGCGGAAATCATTGTTTTAAGCTCTTCATTTTCTATTCCGAAGAGGTAATAATGGGTATCCGCAATTTTTTTAATAATATCTTCATAATCTGCCTTGTATATTTCTTTCATTTCCCCATCTTTCGAAATCACATCGCTAAGTAATAAAATATGCAATTTTTGTTCATCGACCTTAGATAGCCTTAGGCCAACTTCTTTCTTAATATTTTCTAATATTTCATTGCTAGTCTTTTGGGAAAGCTGGTCTGCATCTGAAATTCTTTGTCCAAAAAGAACAAAGTGATTAATAATATCATAAAATAATTCTTCTTTATTTTTATAATAATGATAAATAGCCCCTGTTGTTATATTAGCCTTACTAGCTATTTCCCTCATTGTTGCTTCTTCTATACTTTTTTCCTTAATTACTTCAATGGCTGCATTGATAATTGCTTCTTTTTTTTCATTCATTTTAATAACCTCCTGATTAATCATAGCCCTAAAAATTCTTTTAGTCTAGTGGAAAAATATTGACTTTGCCAGAAAATTCTATTATGATAATAATATAGGTACATAACACTTGTTATGTTTTTAGTTAAAAATATAACAATAAATAATATGGGGGGATAATATGGTAAAGGAAAAAGTATTAGATTATGCAAACAAAATTAGTAATGTTAAACGTGGATCTAAAATGGGAATTAAACCTGAATATCCAGAATACAAAATTTTGGAGCCCCTTCTTACAGACGAAATGGCTGAAGTTGCCCTATGCCTAGAATTTAGAAATCCACAAAATGCGGAGGAAATAGCAAAGAAATGTGGCAAATCATTAGAAGAAACCAAAGGCATCCTTTGGGAACTAGCCATGGCTGGTGCAGCCTTTGTCAGCGGTGAAAGTGGAGAGGATAGATACTGGCATGATGTATGGGTACCAGGGCATATGGAGATGATTGCCAATCATAGGGAAAATGTAAAAAAATATCCTCAGATTGCCCAGGCTTTTAATGACTACGGAATAAGAAGGGGACCTATGGGTTCAGGGGTGTTTTCGGTAGGTACTGGTCCTATGCGGGTTATTCCCATTGAAACCTCTATTCAAGCAGAAACAAGAAGGGCATCCTATGAAGAAGTTTCTAAATACCTAAATGAACACGATCTCTTCTCAGTATCAGACTGTTCATGCCGTGCATCAAGAGAGTCCATGGGGGAAGGGTGTGGACATCTAAAGGAAGATATGTGTATTCAAATGGGCCATGGTGCAGAGTTCTATATCAGAACAGGTAGGGGTAGGGAAATTACTAGGGAAGAAGCATTTGAGATTATTCATAGGGCAGAAGAAAATGGCCTAATGCATCAGATTCCAAACCTTGATGGACCAGGCAAAACCCATGCCATTTGTAACTGTTGTGGATGTTCATGCTTTGCCTTAAGAATTGCCACTATGTTTAAGAATAATGATATGATACGTTCTAACTATATTTCAAGCATAAATGAAGAAAAATGTGTAGGTTGTGGGGAGTGCGTTGAAGTTTGTCCAACTAATGCACTTAAGCTAGGTCAGAAGCTATGTACAATATCCCCTATTGAAGTAAAAAAACAAGTAGACTTTCCCCATAATAGTGAATGGGGGCCAGATAAATGGAACCCAGACTACAGGATTAATAGGGAAATGGTTGTTGATAGTGGAACTAGCCCATGCATAACAGAATGTCCAGCCCATATTTCCGTACAAGGTTATATTAAACTGGCCTCCCAGGGTAGATATAAGGATGCCCTTGAACTTATAAAAGAGGATAATCCATTCCCAGCCGTATGTGGAAGGATATGCCCAAGAAAATGTGAATCAGCTTGTACAAGGTCGGATATTGATGACCCAGTTGCCATAGATGATATTAAAAAGTTTATAGCTGAGCAAGAGCTAAATGAGGAGCATAGATTTATACCTAAAAAGCGCCATGCCTATGGTAATAAGATAGCCATTATAGGTGGAGGACCTGCAGGACTTTCCTGTGCATATTATCTAGCAATAGATGGTTATGATGTTACAGTATTTGAAAAGGAAAAGATGCTAGGAGGAATGCTGGCATTTGGTATTCCATCATTTAGGCTAGAAAAGGACGTTATAAATGCAGAAATAGATATACTTAGGGAACTAGGTGTAAGCTTTAAGACAGGTATTGAAATCGGTAAGGATATCAGTCTGGATGATTTAAGGAAAGAAGGGTATGAGGCCTTTTACCTTGCTATAGGGGCCCAGGCTGGTAAAAAACTTGGACTTGAAGGTGAAGATGCTAAGGGAATTATATCAGGGGTAGATTTCTTAAGGGATGTAAACCTTGGTAAGGATCTTAAGCTAGATGGTAACGTAATTGTAATTGGTGGGGGTAATGTTGCCATTGACGTTGCAAGAACTGCTACAAGAGTTGGAGCATCTAATGTCGAAATGTTTTGCCTAGAATGTAAGGATTTAATGCCAGCCCTTGAAGAGGAAATAGAAGAGGCCCTAGCAGAAGATATTAAGATTAATAATTCCTGGGGACCAAAAACTCTACTGGTAGAGGATGGGAAGCTTGTAGGAGTTGAATTTAGAAAGTGCCTATCTGTATTTGATGAAGACGGTAACTTTAATCCCAAATTTGATGAGAATGAAAGTAAAATTATAGATGCAGATCATGTCCTGGTTTCTATAGGCCAGGAAATTCAGTGGGGTAACTTATTAGAGTCTAGCAAGATAGAAGTAAATAAGAATAAGACTATTAAGGCAGATGACTTTACCTTACAAACAGATGAGCCAGATGTTTTTACAGGTGGAGATGTTATGACAGGTCCTATGTTTGCCATTGATGCTATTGCAACAGGAAAGGAAGGGGCCATATCAATCCACCGTTATGTACAAAAAGGACAAAGTTTAATTTTAGGCAGGGATAGGAGGGCTTTCCGTGCCTTAGATAAGGACAATTTAGACCTTGAAGGTTTTGATAATATGCCACGCCAAAGACCCTTACATGTGGATGGCAAGAAATCNAAGGAAACTTTTGAAGACTTAAGGCAGACTCTTACAGAAGAACAAATGAAATTAGAATCTGAACGTTGCCTAGGCTGCGGAGTTACAGTTGTAGATGAATTTACCTGTATAGGCTGCGGAGCTTGTACAACAAAATGTAAGTTTGATGCGATTACACTTATTAGAAAATATGATGCATCTAGCCTACCATTTGAGAAAATAAAACCACAAGTTATTAGGAATACAATAAAACGTAAGGGAGTTATTACAGCAAGAAAAGTAGGTAAATTTGCAACAGCTATGTTCACATCAGATGAAAAATAAGGAATAAAATATTAAGCCAGNACCCAATAAGATATNCTTATTAGGTTCTGGCTTATTTAAGTTACCTATCATCCATATGCTTCTGGGAGGGTAGGTTTTTTTGGGAGGGATTATTTAAAAGTTTTCCTTTATAATCAAATCTAGAGCCGTGGCAGGGACAATCCCAGGATAAATCATCAGGGTTCCAGCTAAGCTCACAACCTAGGTGGGGGCATTTAGTTGAGACTATATAGATATCATCTTCTGACTTCTTATATACCCCGAGCTTTTCACCCTCATATTCTACAATCCCGCCGTGGCCAAGTTCAAGATCAGAAAGTTTGCTAGATGGGATCGTAAGGTTTTGCTTAATAAAGGCCTTACTAGTCTTACCACCATCTATAGCTAGTTTCTTGGCTGAAGCCATAAAATTACCTCTTTGGGGGCTGAAAATATCCTTATAATCATTATTTCTGTCTAGGATCATATCAGTTAAGATCATTGCAGATACCATTGAACTAGTCATACCCCATTTATTAAAACCAGTAGCTACATATAGGTTATTGGTGCTATTAGAGTAGCTTCCAATATAGGGAATGCCATCATGGGTCATACAATCCTGAGTGGACCAGAAGCAGACTTCCTTATGGCCTGGGTAGAACTCCCTGGCCTTATCCCTAAGCTTATTATAGTTATTACCCTTAGAATTCTCACCGGTCCGGTGGCCACATCCACCTAGAAGAATCATATCCTTATAGGTCCTAAATGAATAGCCTTCATCATCAATTCCAAGATATGCACCATCTAAACTACCTGCATCTTTAAGGGCAGTCACATAAGATCTTTCCTGGTGCATTCTAGCAAAATAATAGCCAGGAAAATTGATAAAAGGAAAGTGGCTTGCTATTACAATATGGTCTGCCTTAATCACCCCCTTATTAGTTTTAATCTTATTATTATCAATTTCAAGGGCCTTGGTATTTTCATAGATATTAAGATTCCTACTAATATGGCCTAGGAAGGCTAAAGGATTAAACTGGCCCTGGCCGTCCATCTTTAGGGCCAATGTAACATCAAAGGGGAGTGTGGTCTTAGAGGTTAGGCTAGCTTTAAGACTTACATCTTCCATAGCGGAAAACTCCTTATCTAATAAGTCATTATCCTCCCTTGTATATAGGTAGGTTGCTATGGTTTCAAAACTACAATCTATGTTTTCCTTACTGATAATAGACTTATACATTTCTAAGGCCTTAGAATTTGCCCTTGCATACTGCCAAGCACCCTCCTTGCCAAAATTGCTTATAATTTTGTCGTATATGAGTCCATGCTGGGCAGTGACCTTGGCTGATGTGTTAGGGGTTACACTAGAAGCTATAGTATTTGACTCTATTAAAGTACATTCTACATCTGATTTTTGTAGTAAATAGGCAGTTAGGATTCCAGTAATGCCCCCTCCTATAACACAAACATCAGATTTAAGATCCGAATCTAGAGATTTAAAGCTTGGTAATTTACTATCAAGTGTCCATATAGATTTCATATTAATTCTCCTTTCAATAAATTGTTAGCCTTTTAGCCAAAAAATATGTAAAAGAATATGATATAATATTATAAGGGGGGATTAAGATGGATTTTGATGATATAGATAAATTAATTAAGGAAAGACAGGAAAATCTCCAAGAATCAAGATTCCAACTGGGGTATGGGATTATTTTAGTATTTACAGTTTTACTTGTATCTATACTACTATGGGAAGATTATTATATATATTCTATTAGCCTAAGTGCAGGTATGGTTATAGGTATTATCTTAAGATATTCAAGGCTCTGCTTTGCATCTGCCTTTAGGGAGCCTTATGTTACAGGTAATACTAGTGTAATGAGGGCTGTAATACTTGGGCTTATAGTAAGTACAATTGGATTTGGGATTATACAGTTAAGACATAATCCTATTTTAGGTGATTATGATAAAATTCCAGGAATAGTAATGCCAGTAGGACTTAATGTGATAATAGGAGGCTTTATATTTGGAATAGGTATGGTTATAGCAGGTGGTTGCGTCACAGGTCTACTTATGAGAATAGGGGAAGGGCATAGTATTTTCCTTCTTGTAATTATAGGTTTTTTGCTAGGGAACTCAATACCTACCGGAAATATGGAAGGGAAAGTTATATATTTTCCAGATTATTTGGATTTAGAGGTAGTTATTATTATACAGGTAATTTTTTTACTTATTTTATATAGGCTTGCATTGGTTTATGAGAAAAAGAAAGATAATTAAGAGGTGTTATATGGCAGTTAGAAAGCTAGATTGTTTAACAGAGTTATGTCCAATACCATTACTTAAGGCTATACAAGAATTTAAAACAATGGACATAGGGGATATATTAGTTATAGAAGCAGATCATAGCTGTGTATGTACAGATGTAAAAAAATGGGCTAGGGAAAAAGAATATGAGGTAAAATCTATAGAAATAGGCCCAGGTGAATGGGAAATATATATTAAAAAAACCAGGTAAAGGGTGGTATGATGAAGGGGTTAAGAAAGTATTTAAAGAAGCCTTGGCCATACTGGCTAGGTGGGGTCTTGCTTGGACTTATTAATGTTGCTTTATTATCTTTAATTGGCATGCCCTGGAAGGTAACCCAAGGCCTTCTCTTTTTAGAGTCAGGGATATCAAACTATACAATTTTAAATATAGGAATTATAGTAGGTTCCCTGGTAGCCACTTTACTAGCATCTGAATTTAAAATCAAAAAGATAAAGGACAGGAAACAGGTTATTACAGCGCTAGCAGGTGGAATTATGATGGGCTATGGTGCAAAGCTTGCTAGTGGCTGTAATATAGGAGCATTTTTTAGTGCTATACCATCTTTTTCCCTGCANGGATGGTTTTTTGGAATATTTGCTTTTCTTGGTGCAGGCTTAGGAGTTAAACTTATAGTTAGGTTTGTATTATAGACTTAGCAAAAGCCCCTCCTGCTAGAAGCTATAAAATCAACGAAATTCTGTTCATAGTGGGCAAGGCTATAGTTGCTCCTTGATGCAAGATAATAGGAGAAAGAAACATTAAAATCTTCAATACTAATAACCTTTAAGGAGCTATTTTTTAGCTCATTTGCTACAACTATCCTAGGTAGGAAGGAAAATCCCTTACCAGATGTAATAGATGATTTAATTGCTTCAGGTGAATTTAAATCGTAAACAATATTTAATTCCTTAATATCTAGGCCTTTACTTGCTAAGGCCTTCTCCATTACATCTCTTGTACCTGAGCCTTCCTCCCTTATAATTAAGGGGAGGGTTTGTAGTTCATCTAAAGTTATTTTTTCCGGGGATAGATTCTTATCTCCTACTAAGAGAAGTTCGTCAGATACTATAGGTTTAATATCCAAATCATCATTTTTCTTGTAATGTTGTATAATCCCAATATTAATAGTATGGTCTTGTAGGCTATCTACAACCTTTGCTGAATTTACAACATCCATGCTTATATCCACTTCAGAGTGAACATCCTTAAAAGTAAATAGGCTGCAAGGTAGTGCATATTCACCNACACTTTTGCAGGCCCCAATAACAAGCTTTGGGATATCTTCATTTAAGTTAGTTAAATCTCTTTTTATATTTCCTTGGATAGATAATAAGGTATCTGCATAGTTAAATACAACAGTTCCTTCTTCAGTAAGCTCAACTCCTTTATTGCTCCGATTTAGAAGCTTTACTCCAAGTTCATTTTCTAAACTTTTAATCTGACCACTAAGGCCAGGCTGGCTAATATGTAACTCACTTGCAGCCTTAGACATGCTATTATGCTTTACAGTCATATAAAAGGATTCTAGATATTCAAGGTTCATATATTCACATCCTAAAAAAATTATTGATTAGTCCTATAATAAGTATACATTATATCTAGGTAAAAGGAAATGTTATACTGCATAGCATATCCCTTCTGTTAAATTATCTACTTACATTGTATACTATTGATATATAATTAACAAAGGCGATAATATAAAATTTTAAGGGGGAAGAAAAAATGAAGAGAAATGAAAGAATAATTGGATGGATAGGAGTAGTTCTGGTATTAGTTTTAGGAAAGAACCTTCTAGCAAATGATATGTTGTTTTTTAGGTTATTGGTAGGACTTGGTATAGGGTATGCGCTATCTAGATCATATGCAGGTTTTGCTGGTGCAGCCAATCGTGCCTTTAGAACAGGATCAACTAAGCTAATGAGATCTTTAATGGGATTATTCATAGGAGCATCATTAATCACAATAGCCTTTATGTTTTCAAGTGAACCAGGGGATTATAACATGTTTGTAAATCCCATAAACCTTGGCTTAATTTTTGGAGCAGCCTTATTCGGTTTCGGTATGGCATTTTCTTCTTGCTGTGCATCAGGAGTATTTACAGATTTAGTTACAGGTTTACCAAGAGCAATTATAACATTAATATTTTTCTCTGTAGGTGCTTTCGTAGCATACCCTGTTGGGAAATTATCCATAGTTAGTGACTCATGGTTTTCATCAGCAACAGGAGCAGAAGGTTCAGGCGGTGTATTCTTCCCTGACCTATTTAAGTGGGACGGTACAGGCGGTTATTTAGGAGCATTTATTTTAACACTTGTACTGGCTGGTATAGTTGTATGGATATCTTAC
>JGI24708J26588_10001010_pt1 | contig 22511 bp, 21 predicted proteins | sample BioPla1DNA2_FD_26588 | JGI IMG/M metagenome (IMG submission 26588) | reverse complement strand
TCAATGAAAAGCGGATTCATTCTACCTTAGGATACCTTAGCCCGGCTCAATATAAATCTATGTCCCTTAGCAAATCTGTCTAGTTTTCTGTTGACAATCCAAATGCCAATTCGGAAAGATTCGACCTGTAATAGCTCCTTTTCTTTTAAAGACTTTTTAATTTTATTATCGTCCACATTACCCCAGACGCCTGCGAATTTAAAATGCGTTCTAAAATAATCTAGGACCCAGTATTCACTATAATCTCCAGCATGAATAACGAGGTCAGCTTCAGAGAACCGACAAGTAAGCCGATTTAACTGACCAAAATCTTTAGTGAAATGTGTATCGGAAGTTACAGCTATCAGCACAGAAGGTTTTTTAGTTCGATATAGAAGGAGAGCTGCTGTTCCAAAGGAATACGATTAAGCCCGCTCGATGAGGATAATACAAAATCGCTAACCCCCTCGACAACACTGTTTTTTTGAAGCCCGCACTGCGTGTCTTTTCGTTTGGCGAATTGATGATATACACCTACCCCAACATAACAGGCAAATCTTGGCTGATAGGTAGTAAGCTTTTTCTTTAATTCTTCACGACCAAGTTCATATTCTTGGCTAGTTATTTCAGCCGCAGCTCGGGTGGGGCGGGGGACGATGTTTGTTATTCCATAACCGTACTTTAATAATTGCTTATCTTCACTGGGCATTAATTTTTTGTCGGTTAATCCGGAATCATAAAGAAGCCGCCAAAACCGGTTGGAGGGTCCGGCGAAGTGGTGTCCGGTTTCAGAAGAGCGGATACTAGGATTAAACCCTATAAATAAGACTCTTAGACCGAGATCGATAATATCAGGAACTGGAATCATTCTTTCACCGCCAACGTTTAATTTCATGATTAGTTTCACCATCAAATTGGGTATTATTGCATTTCTTCTATATGTCATCAGGCCGCTATTAGAGGCGGTCATTTATATTTATGACCTGTATACATTATAGAACGGTTGTTCTATAATGTATACAGACAAATGCTCTTGTGGGATATAATGTTTCGTAGGGTAAAAGGCAGATAATGCAAATTATCCTTGGATGGTATATAATTGAAACATATTTAGTAAAAAAACTGATGTTTTAACGAATGCTTAACAGGCATATGCGTGAGTATAGAGCACTGGCTCGGATAAATAAAAAGGAGTCTTGACAATGTATAATCGCAAATCAAAAATTGCAACCGAATTTATTGACGACCAAGAGATTTTAGAGACGATTGACTTTGCTCAGAAAAATAAAAGCAATCGTGAGTTAATCGAAAGTCTTTTAGAGCGGGCAAAGGATTGCAAGGGACTAAATCACCGCGAAGCGGCAGTGCTTCTAGAGTGTGATTTAGATGATCTGAATGAAAAAATGATGTCCCTAGCACGGGAAATTAAGCAAAAATTCTACGGCAATAGAATTGTAATGTTTGCTCCGTTGTATCTATCCAACTACTGCGTAAACGGATGTGTATATTGCCCGTATCATCATAAGAATAAACATATTTCCCGTAAAAAACTTTCACAGGATGAGATTGCCCGTGAAGTAGTTGCTTTACAGGACATGGGGCATAAGCGCTTGGCTTTGGAAACAGGAGAGGACCCGGTAAACAATCCTATTGAATATGTATTGGAAAGTATCAAAACTATTTACAATGTAAAGCATAAAAATGGCGCTATCCGCCGTGTTAATGTGAACATTGCCGCCACGACTGTCGAAAACTACCGCAAGCTTAAGGAAGCGGGTATTGGCACATATATTTTGTTTCAGGAAACTTATAATAAAAAAGCCTATGAAGAGCTGCATCCAACTGGACCTAAGAGCGACTATGCCTACCATACTGAAGCTATGGATCGTGCAATGGAAGGCGGAATTGACGATGTGGGCCTAGGTGTTTTGTTTGGTTTAAATATGTATCGTTATGATTTCGTTGGTCTCCTTATGCATGCTGAGCATTTGGAAGCTACAATGGGTGTTGGTCCACATACTATCAGCGTGCCGCGAATTCGTCCTGCAGACGATATTAACCCGGAAGACTTTACTAATGCTATTTCCGATGATATATTTGCCAAAATCGTAACAGTGCTTCGTATTGCTGTTCCCTACACAGGAATGATTGTTTCAACTCGTGAATCCCAAAAAGTTCGTGAACGTGTGCTTCAGCTCGGTGTATCCCAAATCAGCGGTGGTTCAAGTACCAGTGTAGGGGGATATGTTGAACCGGAGGCCGAGGAGGATAATTCAGCGCAGTTTGATATAAGCGATAAGCGTACTTTAGATGAAATTGTAAATTGGCTATTAACTATGGGCCATATCCCAAGCTTCTGTACTGCTTGCTATCGCGAAGGGCGTACTGGAGATCGATTTATGAGCCTGGTAAAATCCGGACAAATTGCAAACTGCTGTCAGCCGAATGCATTAATGACGTTAAAGGAATATTTAGAGGATTATGCTTCTGCGGATACTAAAGCAAAAGGCGAGGCCGTAATTGCAAAAGAACTACTTTGTATTACGAATGAAAAGGTTCGTGCAATTGCAATGGAACATTTGGCTGAACTTACCGTGGGAAAACGTGACTTCCGTTTCTAAAATGTAAATTGGGTTAATCCCACAGCCATATAGCATGAGCTAAAGCATTCTATATGGCTGTGGGATTATTTTTGGTTTAGCGTTGTATCATAGCGGCATACTAGTTTATTGGGGCTAAAAATGTTATAATATTTTGCATTGATTGGTATAAAGGAGTTCTTGTGTTAATGAAAAATGCCTATGAACAGGTGCGAGTCTTCTATGATGAGGATGCCGGCTATGAAATTGCTGTTAAAAAGGAATGGGTAGAAGGTTTTTTGCGCCAGAAGGCCTGGCAAGGTGCTACAGATAAAGAATTAAAGAACTTATGGCGAAATATTGAGATGTTTTTGTTATATCTGGCCTACGCCGGTATTAATGATCTCGATGAGGTTACCATTACAGAATATAGTACCGGGGTTGAATGGCTTGCTGAAAATATGTCTGACTTCGATAAAAATATAAGTAATGTGCGGCAGTATTTCGATGTATTAATTCAGTTTTATAAATATTTGCAAACTAAGAAGGCAATTTTTGGTTCAGAAGTCATTGAAGATGCCGCGAAAATCATTGCCGGTGATAATAAGCTCAATTTAACGGCGGCTACTTCGATTAGTAATACAGTATCGCTATTCGATGATGATGTTGATAATGTTTTAAGCAAGATGTCGCCGGCTAGCACGGAAGAAATAAGTGAAAAGATAACCGGGGCTGTCGAGCGGTTAATGGTTAAATTAGGATGCTATTTTCAACAAGAGAACTTTAACGATGACTTTGATCGCGCATTATATTTATACACAGGTCCATTTGAAGGGGCCCCTGATGATGACCAGGATGATTTCTGGCTTGGTTTCTGGGATTACTTTCTTTTTGACTACCATTTACTAAAAACTGATGTCACGCCGTTGTCCCATTTTTATCTAAACGCTGGTGAAAGATTAACAAGTGATGAACGGGAGATATTAAAGAATCTTCTAAATGCTAAGTTTAGTGTTTTTTATATAAGCAAGGTAATAAACCAGGACTGGGTTGAATGTACCAATTTATTCACAGAGGAAACATTTCAATTACCTTTTCCCGAATTTGATTATAAAACGTTAAGAAAGCTTTTGTTCTTTGGTCATATCTTTTCTCAGGGAATGGTGATGATAAATTATGTTACAAGCATAGAAGTCAGCCCTAAATTACGTAAGCGAATTAAGGAAGAAATATTACGGCAGCACCAATTGTTAATTATAGGTCAGCAAATCAATAAATTAGACGACTTTTTTGCCCGCCACGCTCAGGCAGTGCGCCATAGTATTGATGTATTGGTGAGATTGGCAAAGGTAAATGTAATTAACCCAGAATATTTGGAACGAAGTTATCCAACAATTACCGAAACTAATATTCCTAATAACGATGTTTTAGTCCTTATGGACCAAGTGGCGTTTGACTATCGTTTTTCGGCCTACGATGTAAGACAAATGCGCAAGCTTTGGCATGATTATTGTCAGGTAGCTAAAGTGATTATCCGAAAGCCAGGGACTTGGGCAGCAACCTTGCTTTATGCTTACGCGCAGATTAATAATATAGCTCATGTAGTTGCCGAGGATTTAGCCAGTGACTTAGGTGTTTCGGCGTCAAGTATCCGCAGTAACTATAATAAATTGTTTTCTGCTTTAAAAGTACAAAGATTTGACGCGCGCTATATCAGTGAAGAAGGGTTTATGTATCTAATATTTTTGCCCTAAAAAAGGGGGTTTTTAGGTGGGAGAGATAGGTAATCGTTGTTTAGAATGCGGAGCTGAATACCAGCCCGGACAAGAAATTTGTGCAGTATGCAACGCTGTGCTCAGCCAAGTGCGAGTTATGACAGAGGCGGAGCGCGAGCAATTTGGCGGTATGACTATTGAGCAAGATGAGAATTTTCGATATCACAGTCAAAACGATAAATTTGGATCTAGCAGCAGGATATATGTTCGCCATGCTAAATTTAATTTGGGCGGTATAGGACTTATACCAAGATTACTATTCGGGGCAGGTATTGTGGCGTTAATAATGTTAGTAGCATTACCGGTTGTGCTGATAATTTTGGCCGCTACAGTATTTGGCTGGCTGGTATTTCGTCGCCGATAAACAAGAAGAGTCAACCATTCGAGAAATGGCTGACTTCTTTTTAATCCTTTAATAATTGGTCTTTAAGTTTATAATATTCAGCAGTAAAGTAGGCTCCGTTTTGTGCTTCGCGATGATCTAAGCCATAAGCCCGTCGGCTTATTGCCAATACTGGCGGTGCTTGAATACGCTTGGCGACAGCCATGCCAGAAAAAAGTTTCCACCATCTTTCCAAATCATTAATAAACTCGTGAGGTCCATCAAATATCGTATTTACAAGGCCCGGCGTACAACCAAGCTTCTCTTCGAGGATACCCTGGCTGTACCAACGCAAAATGTCTTCCGGTGTCGGTTTATTCCACCATTCGATGAAAGATCGGAATAAAAAATCATGATAGGGATAAATTATAGGATCACCTTTACCTTGGTCAACAGATTGTGCAGAGGATAGCTCAGCACTAGGAACAATAGCTATAGTCGCTTGGGGAATTACTTCTCGCTTGTAAATATGCTCATTTAGATAGCGGGCTAAGTCATATACCTGATGCTTCCATAAATCAGCTAGAGCGGCGAGGAATCCTGCCAAGTCGCCGTAAAGTGTAGAATAGCCGACGGTCATCTCACTTTTATTTCCGTTGCAAGTAAAGCCGCCCCCAAATGCTGCTGCTGCTCCGGCAAGAATACGGGCTGAGCGGTCCCGTGCCTGGATGTTTTCAGTGACAAAAGCTGAAACGAGCAAGTTGGAGTGTAAGTTTGTAGTATAATTGATGATTTGGGTATTACTTAATTGCTCGACCGTGAAATCAACAGAATGCTGGATTGGCATTACAGCGTAATGGCAACCCAAATTGCGGGCTAGAGTTTGCGATAAGTCTTTTGTAGTCTGCGAGTTGTAAATGCTAGGCATATTTATTAAAAGTAAGTTCTCAGGTCCGACGATTTTGGCATATAAAGCAGCGCTTACGGCCGAATCGATCCCGCCCGATGCGCCGATAACTACTTTCTTGAGACCGATTGCATTAATGAATTTCTTAATGCCGTAGGTTATGGCTTGATATACGCTAGAAATGTCGTTGTCGTTAGGAACAGAAATAGGATTGGTAGAGATGCGCGAATCAGCATGCAATTTAACAACTTTTAATTTTGAAGTGAAAGGTTCGCAATAATCGACAACTTGTCCAAGGGCATCATAAACCGTACTAAAGCCGTCATATGTATATATGGTTTTACCGTTATTCTGCACTCCGACATTATTAACATATATTAAAGGTACGCCAGTTTCGGCGGCTTGTTTGGAAAAAACGCGGTTGCGTTTATTGTTTTTGCCGATAATATACGGTGAACTGGAAATATTTATCAACAAGTCGACGGGGCCATTGTTTTGAATACTTGCGAGCGGTTTAGCCGGATAATTATCGCACCAGTCATCTTCGCAAAGAATACATCCTAGTCTAAGAGCCTGACCTGATAGACGGAGTCTTACAGGCTGTAATAAGTCTTCAATCTTCTGTCCCAGTTCACTTGCAAGCTTTCTTAAACTGTGAAAGTGGCGGGAGGCATCAAATTCGCGATAGTTGGGATGAAGTGTCTTGATCCGGAAAGGATACGGGAAATTATCGCCGCCCAATAGTTTATTATTATAAGCGACAAAGCAGGCATTGTATTTACGTACACGACCATCGTCGTTTAATTTTTGCCAATCCATTGCGACATTGCCGAATACTATACAAATATCAGTTGATGCAGCGATTATTTGGCGGCCGTATTCTTCGCAATCACGCAGAAAAGCAGATTGCTCCCAAGTATCGCCCAGAAGATAGCCGGGAATGGCCATTTCCGGAAAAACTATAATGTCGGCCTGAGTTTTACGGGCTTGTTCAATCATTGAAAGCATTGTCTGTGTATTTAAGTCTGGCCTGCCTGGTACAATTTCCATTTGGCCTAATGCGACTTTTAACAAGCGGGTCACCTCATTTTTCTTACCTAAAGCCAGTATTTAATATTAGCTGTTTAAGTGTAATACTATTCTTCTCGAAACCGAGTTGTCCTTTAAAATAAAGACAATCGTTATTATGCTATAAATTACCTGAATGAGAATTGGTCATACTAGTAAAATGGAGTAATTCATAACAACCAATAATATTTCAAGGGAAAAATGTCAAATCCTTGTATACACAAAATTTTTTCTCTTTTATAAAGGAGTTTTAATTGCTTAGTAAAATACAAAACTAAAATAATAAAACTTTTGGAGGGATTATAAATGAGTTGTTCAACAATTATGGCGATTGTTCAGGAGAATAGAACAGAAACGGCTATTCATGTTCAGGATGTATTAACTAAATATGGCTGTCATATTCGCGTTAGGCTGGGTTTAAATGATAGTTCGGTAGACCAGTGTAGCAACCGAGGGATGATTCTCCTGCAATTATGCGGTGAAGGATTGGAGCTAGAAGAATTTGAGAAAGAATTGAAAGCGATTGGTAATGTAAAAGTAAAGCATATGACTGTAGAGTTCTAAGGTTGTATCGTTTGACAAAATAAGGCAACAATTATATACTGTGAAAAATACTATCAATATATTAGATAAAAAATTGAATCAGGGGTGAATTCATGTCTGCCAAAGTTTATTTTTTACCGCTTGCAGACGGTCTGCCTGAAGCGGAACAGGCGAATGCTATGCGCAAAGTGCTTGAACTTTCGGACGCAGCCCAAGTTATTGACGAAAATGATTTTGTAGCTATAAAGCTCCATGTAGGTGAACATAAAAACACAACTCATATTAAACCTGCACTGATACGTGAAATTGTTGAGAAAGTAAAGCAAAAAAGAGCTTTACCTTTTCTAACGGAGACATCTACATTATACAAAGGCGAAAGAGAAAATGCTGTCAAGCATTTAATGCATGCTCACCGCCACGGTTTTGGAATTGATAACGTTGGGGCACCGTTCATAATGGCTGATGGTCTAACCGGCAACAGCGAATACGAAGTTATTATTGAAGGAAAGTTACATAATTCAGTCAAAGTCGCTCGTGAGATTATGGCTGCAGATGCCCTGATTGTTGTTTCACATCCGACTGGCCATGTTGCTGCAGGGCTAGGAGCATGTATAAAGAATCTTGGCATGGGTCTGGCGAGTCGAATGGGTAAAATGCGTCAGCACTCAAAGATGTCGCCAGAAGTACTTAATAGCTGCAGGTTTTGCCAAAAGTGCATTAAGTGGTGTCCAGAAAACGCTATTATTGAAAAAAACGGCAAAGCTTATATTATGACTGACAAGTGTATTGGCTGCGGTGAATGTTTGGCCGTATGCCGTTTCGATGCAGTAAAGTATGACTGGGGCGCAGAATCGGGCTATATGCAGCGCAGCATGGCCGAACATGCTTATGGCGTTGTTAAAGAGAAGGCCGGAAAATGCATATTTTTCAACGTCCTAATCGATATGACTAAGGACTGTGACTGTTTTAATGTTAAGCAGGATAAAATGATACCTGATATTGGCATACTTGTTTCTACTGATCCCGTAGCAGTTGAAAAAGCAACTATGGATTTGACTGCAAAGGCGCATGGTAAAAATTTAGCCGAAATGGCATATAAGCACCATGACGCAATGATTCAGATACAGCACGCAGCCGAAATAGGCATGGGGTCACTTGACTATGAATTAGTAACACTTTAATTTTTATAAAGGTTTAGCTGACAAAGAGGGAGAAAATTGAAAAAAACTAACGCGGCTAGGATTTTAGATAATCTTAAGATTTCATATAAGTTGTCTGAATATAAGGTGGAAGAGAGCGACCTTAGCGCTGAAAGTGTTGCACGGAAGATAGGTATGCCAGCCAAGCAAGTTTTTAAAACCTTAGTGGCACGCGGTGATAAGACCGGTGTGTTAATGGCATGTATACCGGGTTCTGCTGAACTCAATCTTAAAGCGCTTGCTCAGGAAAGTGCCAATAAAAAGGTAGAGATGGTACATCTTAAAGAAGTTTTGGGACTAACAGGTTATATTAGGGGCGGTGTTTCGCCGCTCGGTGCCAAAAAACGATACCCTGTGTTTTTGGATGAAAGCTGTTTAGAATGGCCGACAATTGCCATCAGCGCAGGCATCCGCGGTTGTCAGATTGTCGTAAACCCTAACGATCTGGCGGGAGTTGTCGAGGCTAAATTATGCTCGATAGCTGTTTGGGAATAATAGAAACTTAGGGGGCATTCTCTGCTGCTATTATTGTTCGTCATAATGCGAAACTATAATTGAAAAAGAAATTACTGCAGCTAGTTAATAGGAAAGGGGCAGATTATGTATATTAGTACAAGGGGTGGAGAAGGGAAGTATAGCGCCGCAGAGGCGATTAAATTAGGAATGGCCAGTGATGGAGGCCTTTTTGTTCCGGACGCTCTGGTTCAGTTTGATCTACAACAACTGCAAGCCTTAGGAGATTATTCGTACCAGCAAAGAGCATTAGCTGTTTTAAACCCATATTTGCCTGATTATAGTCAAGAGGAAATTGAGGCATGCATTAATCGAGCGTATAATGAGTCGAAATTTGATTGTAAAGAAATAGCGCCCCTTATCTCTGCTGGTGATGATAAGTATGTTTTGGAATTGTGGCACGGACCAACAAGTGCATTTAAAGATATGGCACTGCAAATATTACCGCAGCTTTTATCTATTGCATTGTCCAAAACAGGCGAAACAGACGAAATCGTAATACTTGTCGCGACATCCGGGGATACTGGTAAAGCGGCTTTAGAAGGATTTAAAGATGTCGAGCAAACGAAGATCATTGTTTTTTACCCGCAGGATGGTGTTAGCCAAATCCAGCGCTTGCAAATGATAACCCAGCAAGGCAGTAATGTTTCAGTAGCCGCTGTTAAAGGCAATTTTGATGATGCTCAAACCGGTGTTAAGAAAATTTTCAATGATCAAGTGTATAAAAGAGAGTTAGCTGAGCGTGGTTTCCGGTTGTCATCAGCCAATTCTATAAACTGGGGCAGGCTATTGCCACAGATTGTTTACTATTTCAGTGCTTACGCAGATCTAGTTAAACAGAAGCGGGTTAAGATAGGACAGCCTGTTAATTTCGTTGTTCCAACCGGCAACTTTGGCAATATTCTAGCAGGTTATTATGCAAAAATGATGGGTTTGCCGATTAAAAAGTTAATTTGCGCATCTAATCACAACAACGTTTTAACAGAGTTCTTTAGGACAGGCCGATATGATCGCCGGCGAGAGTTCCATAAGACAATTTCTCCATCGATGGATATTTTAATATCTAGCAATTTAGAGCGATTGTTGTATCACATTACGAATAAGAATACAGCATTAATATCTGAATGGATGAATAAGTTGTCTGTAGAAGGCTATTATGAAATTGGGTATGATTATTTAGCTGATCTTAATGAAATCTTTTGGGCTGATTGGGTAGACGATGAAAAGACAATCGAAACGATCCGCCGAGTCTACCACACTTCAAGTTATCTAATTGACCCGCACACTGCCGTAGCATGGGAAGCCGGAGATAAGTACCGAGCGCAGACGGGCGACAATACACCATTAGTAGTATTATCTACAGCCAGCCCTTTTAAATTTAATGATAGTGTTTTAGCAGCAATTGCTGATATTAATGACGTTACCAAGCTCCAAAATGAATTTGACATGCTTGACCAAATCTCACGGATTACCAGCTTAGAGATTCCTACTGGGCTTAAAAATTTAAAAACAGATGCTATCCGGCATACTGGGATTTGTGCTAAGGAAGAAATGCAACAATTAGTTAGTAATGTCTTATTTACATAAATTATATTTAATTGGGTTAATTAATTAGCCTATTTGTAGAACTAGACCACCATATATATAATTTGTGCTATAATAGTAAGGTGTATTATTAAATATATATATTTTAGGGTGGTGAATAGCCGTGCGAATCGAACTCAATGAAAGAGCTAGTGAAATTATAAAGGGCGTTAACAAAGTTTATTACAACTTAAGCCCGGCGGAATTAGTTGAAGTGGCGCTCTCCAAGAAAGAAGGCATATTAACTTCGACTGGCGCGTTTCGTGTTGAGACAGGCAAATATACAGGACGTTCACCAAATGATAAGTTTATTGTTGATGCGCCGACGGTACATAATGATATTGACTGGAATAGCAACAGGCCATTTTCCGTAGAGAAGTTTGATAAACTTTACAACCGGATGTTGGCTTATGTTCAAAATAGGGAAGTCTTTGTTTTTGATGGTTTTGCTGGTGCCGATGAAAGCAACCGCATAAAAGTAAGATTTATTAACGAATTTGCGTGGCAGAACTTATTTGTGCATCAATTGTTTGTTCGTCCTGATACTGTTCCTGAGAATGTAAATCCGGATTATAAGGTTATCTGCTTACCAGGGTTCAAGGCAAATCCTGAGATCGATGGAACAAATTCGGAAGCTTTTGTTGTTCTGAACTTTGAACAGCGGATGGTTTTAATAGGCGGCACCCATTATGCCGGTGAAATGAAAAAATCTATTTTCACTGTCATGAATTACATTTTACCTAAGCGTGGTATCATGTCGATGCATTGCTCAGCAAACGCCGGTACAAACGGCGATACAGCACTGTTCTTTGGCTTGAGTGGAACCGGCAAGACTACGTTATCAGCTGATCCGGATCGCCGTCTAATCGGTGACGACGAGCATGGCTGGAGCGAAGCGGGAATCTTTAATATTGAAGGAGGATGTTACGCAAAGTGCATCAACCTTCGTAAAGAGACCGAACCGCAAATTTGGGAGGCTATAAAATTTGGTGCTGTTCTTGAGAATGTAGTAGTCGATGGGGACAGCAGAATCGCCGATTATGATGATCAATCTATAACCGAAAATACCCGAACAGCATATCCAATAGAATATATCCCTAACGCGCTTGTGCCTAGCACTGGCGGACATCCAAAGACAGTTGTGTTTCTAACAGCAGATGCTTTTGGCGTATTGCCTCCTATTGCCAAACTCACCAAGGAACAGGCAATGTATCACTTCTTATCAGGATATACCAGTAAGTTAGCCGGTACGGAGCGGGGAATTACAGAACCGCAAGCTACTTTTTCCACTTGTTTTGGGGCGCCTTTCTTACCGCTTTCGCCATTGGTATACGCTAAGTTACTTGGCGATAATTTGGAAAAGCATAACACTAATGTTTTCCTCATTAACACTGGATGGTCTGGCGGGCCGTATGGCGTAGGTAAGCGGATGAAATTAAATTATACGCGGGCTATGGTAACTGCGGCAACTGAAGGTAAGCTCAACGATGTGAAGTATGAACTTGATCCTATTTTCAATGTCTATATTCCTACCGAATGTCCAAATGTTCCGTCGGAGGTTCTACAGCCGCGTAATACTTGGACGAATAAGGAAGACTATGACCGACAAGCTCACAAATTGGCTAATCTTTTTGTTAGGAATTTTGCTAAGTTTAAAGAAGATATGCCGGAAGAGATTGTGAATGCCGGTCCTAAACTATAAAATTAAGCGGCTGCTTTTTAGCAGTCGCTTTTGCTATCTAGCTTTGGAAGGTGCTGCTTGAGGGTAAGAACCGGCTGAAATAAGTCCCCTAGCCGGGAAAAACGTTCAAGCACTTGGTCGGAGGTAAATATTAAAGATTGAGCATTTTTAGTTTCATATGCCGTCTCTACCTCATCCCAGGTTACGGGGGTGGAAACGGTAGGAAGCGCGCGAGCTCGCATTGAATATACGCAAACGGTAGTTTTATGATCATCGTTCTGACTCCAGTCAACAAATACTTTACCAGTACGCAGATTCTTTCGCATATTAGAAACAATAAGAGCCGGATGCTTGCTTTCTAACATTTTAGCTAGCGTGTGGGCAAAATGTTTAGTTTGGTCATAGCTCGTTTTGGTATTTAGCGGTACATAGACTTGCAAGCCTTTCGAGCCAGAAGTTTTGGGAAAGCTCTGTAAGTTTAGCCTGTTAAAGAAATCACGTAGGCACAGTGCGACTTGCGTACATTCAATTATTGTTGCGGGCGGGCCTGGATCAAGGTCGAAAACCAACATTGTGGGACGCATAATATTATCAGCGAGTGATAACGAAGTGTGAAGTTCTAGAGCTGCTAGGTTCGCTGCCCAGACTAGGGCCGGGAGATTTTCTACAAGACAGAAATTTACTGCTCGTTTATTTCTTTCACTCCAAACAGGTACGGTTGGTAGCCATTTGGGACGGGACGCTGGACACTCTTTTTGATAAAAAAAATTACTGGCGGCCCCGTTCGGATACCGTTTCAAAGTTAGCGGCCGTCCCTCTAAGTGGGGAAGCAAAGCTGGAGCAATTCGAATATAATAATCAATTACTTGCCCTTTTGTAAAGCCGGATTCGGCATAAAAAACTTTATCCAGATTTGAAACCTTAAGTTCAACACCATCTATTGTTATTAGGATTTTATTACTGGGCACTGGCTTTTTTCCTCCTCGGTTTTGCTGATTTTGGTGGAGGTTTTGCAGGGTTTTTCTTGAGAGCTGATAGTGAGGCCTCTAATGCCGCCATAAGGTCAATGACCTTAGCACCTGGCTCAGCGATAGGCTGCTGCGTAACAAGGTCCTGGCCTTCAGCTTTCTTTTCTATCATTTCAAGGACCTTATCACGATACTCATCATGATATTTTGCCGGGTTAAAATCTGACGACAGCGATTCAACGAGCTGAAGAGCAACAGCAAGCTCGCGCTTTTCAGGTTTGTTATCTTCTGCAGGTAAATCGTCAAGTTGGTCTTGGCTTACTATTTCATCGGCAAAATGCATTGTTGAGAGTGTCAGCGCCCGGCCATTAGGCCTAATGGTTGTGAGATGCTGTTTATTGCGCAATACCATTTTGGCGACTGCTACCTTTTGGGATTGCCGCATAGCCTCAAGTAATAGACTATAAGCTTTACCGGCTCCTTTGTCAGGCACTAGGTAATAGGATTGTTCAAAATAAATTGGGTCTATTTGCTCAAGCAGCACGAAGTCTTCGATTTCAATGCTGCGAGACGCTTTAGGATATAAGGCCTCTAGCTCGTCAGGAGAGACTATTACATACCGGTCGGGTGAGATTTCATAGCCTTTCACAATATCCTCGTTGGCGACTTCGCTATTATCAGCAGAACATACTTTTTTCAAACGTATACGGCATCCGTCGCCGCGGCGTAGCTGATGAAACTGCAGCGATTTTCGCTTAACAGTGCTATATAGTTTTATGGGGATATTTACAAGCCCAAAACTAATTGAACCGCTCCACATCGGCCTTGGCATTACCATACCTCCTTGCTAATCTAGGTCTCACGGATTACTGATAGAGGATCCTTATCTGTACGTAAGCCCTTATATGACGGATGACGCAAAGTGTTGCCAGCCGTCCATTCAGTAAACTCGAATTCGGCTATTAAGCGTGGCTCGACGAAAATGGCATCTTTAACAGGGATTTTTGCTGCGAATGGACTTAAATCGCATTTAAGTTTGGTCAATAAACTGCCTAATTTATCGAGTTCGGCAGTTGAAAATCCTGTTCCAACTTTACCCGCATAGATAAGTTTATGCCGCTGGTCAATTCTTGTTTTATGGTCAGGTGAGGTGTCATAGTACCCGACAATAAGAGCGCCAATTCGGCCGACGCGGCTGCCCTTGCCTGGCACCCAGCCGCCAATAACTAACTCCTGTCGTTTATGATTCTTTATTTTAAGCCAATCATCAGTGCGCTTTCCGGGAAGATATATACTATTGAGCCGTTTAGCAATTATACCTTCTAAACCAAGCTGTTTAGTGGCAGCGAGAAAGCTGGACCCATTACCAGTGCTGTATGTAGATGTCTGCCAAAATGGGCCGGACAAACTAAGGTTAGTTAATACTTTACGTCGGTCGATAAAAGAATTGTTGAGCAGTACCTTATTTCCGTGCTTAAGGACATCAAAAATTATGTAAGTTACTGGAACTTCGCGTAGTTTATTTTGAATGATGTTATGAGAGGATAAACCCATTCGTGACTGCAGTAATTCAAACGATGGACGTCCAGTCGAATCTAAAGTAACTATTTCACCATCAAGTATAGTGCCATCGGTAAGCCAGTCTTTTAATTGCTCCAGTTCAGGATATTGCGCAGTAATGTCCCGAAGATTCCGACTGGACAGCATGATTCGGCCTTGTGTTGCATATAAGATAGTTCTGATGCCGTCCCACTTAATCTCATAAGCATACTCACTGTCAGCTTGCGGCAAAGAGGACGGTTTAGCCAGCATGGGTTTTATCAGTTCCATATTTTTTCCTCCCGTAATCATAGTATTTGAAACAAATCTACAATTATTAATTTATGACTATGGGAATAGATAGTAAAAAGCCCATCTGCAATTATTTCGGCAGATGGGCTTACAATAGCATATATCAAATTATGAAGATTAGAATCTTTTATTGGCTTGAAAGCAATCACGGCAATAAACTGGCTTGCTTTCGATTGGGCGGAACGGAACTTGGGTCTGAACGCCGCAGGCGCTGCAAACAGCATCAAACATTTCGCGCTGTTGACGGAAACCGCTATTTTGTCTGCTGTTGTTTCCGCCGTTGCGGGCTTTTCTGGCAGCACGGCAGTCAGCACAGCGGGAAGGATCATTTTGGAAGCCTTTTTCAGCATAAAATTCCTGTTCTGCTGAAGTAAAGACAAAATTTACTCCACATTCTTTACACGATAGTTCTTTGTCCTGGTAGGTCATTAGTAACCAACCTCCTCGAAAATATTACGCAAACAATTGCTGGTCGGTTGGTTAAAATGTACCTAGAGCGAACCAAATCAATTATTGTCGTTATATCATCATACTCTGGCAAGCTTTAGCTTGTCAAGACTTAGGCAATAGCTCCTCAAGCTCGTCGAGCATGGCTGAAAATTTGTTTAGCGTTATCTCTATTGGCTTGGGCGAGGACATATCGACTCCGGCTTTTTTTAGAATATTAAGCGAATAATCAGAGCCGCCGCTCTTTAAAAACTCAATATAGCGCTGTTGGGCAGGCTCGCCTTCAGTTAGCATTTTCTCGGCAAGCGTTGTTGCAGCAGAGTAACCGGTTACATACTGATAGACGTAGAAATGCCAGTAAAAGTGGGGGATTCTGGCCCATTCTACAGCAATTTCATCATCGACTACAATGGTTGGGCCGTAATATTTAACATTAAGGTCGCGCCACATAGTATCCAACATATCAGCTGTAATTGTTTCGCCGTTTTCAGCCTTCTGATATAGTAACTTCTCAAATTCTGCAAACATGGTCTGCCGATATACGGTAGCGCGGACAAGTTCAAGATACTGGTTAATTAAATACAAGCGTTTTTGCTTATCTTGGGTTGTCTTTAACATGTGATCAAGCAGCAGCACTTCATTGGTCGTCGAAGCTACTTCAGCGCAAAATGTAGTGTACCCTGAGGTGATATATGGCTGATGTTTCTGACTGTAGTAGCTATGAATTGCGTGTCCCATTTCGTGGGCAACAGTTGAAACGTCATCATAACGGTCATGGTAGTTCAGAAGCACAAACGGGTGGACGCTATATATGCCCCAAGAGTAAGCCCCAGTCTGTTTTCCTTTGTTTTCGTAAACATCGATCCAACCAGATGTTAAGCCTTTATTCAATATGTCACTATATTCAGGACCTAATGGTGCGAGCCCTGTTCTAACTAGCTCTAATCCTTTTTCATAGGGGATGTTGAATTTTACGTCTTTAGCCAACGGTGTGTATAAATCGTACATGTGTATTTCGTCTAATTGCAAAGCCTTCTTTTTGAGCTCTACATAACGATGCAGAGGCTCTAAATTAGCATGGACGGTGGTAATTAGATTGTCATAAACTTCGGTAGGGACATTGTCACCTTCAAGAGCGGATTCTAAAGTAGAATTATAATTTCGTACTCTCGAATAAAAAATATTCTTTTTGACATTGCCGCCAAGCGTCGCAGCAAAGGTGTTGCGATACTTATTGTAAGTAGTGAATAGATTTTTAAAAGCCTCTTTTCGAACTTCGCGGTTTTCCGACCTAATGAGGTTGCTATAGCGCCCCTCGCTTAATTGGACAGGCTTCCCATCTTCGCCAAGGGTGTCCGGGAAATCAATATCAGCATGGGCTAGCATATTGAATACATTCTCAGGGGTTTGAGCTATCTCGCTTGATCTTGATAGCAGTTCTTCCTCTGCGGGCGATAAAACATGTTTCTTTTGTCGGAGTAGATCCTCAAAGTAAAAGCTATAATCTTTGAGTCCAGTTTCTTGCTGACGAAACTTTGATAATGTTTCGTCGGGCATTGCTAGAATCTCTGGTTCGACAAAAGAAGTAGCAGCCCCAGCTTCAGCCAGCAATGATTCAACCTTACCCGTTAAAGCTTGATATTTGGCGTCTGCTGTATTCTCATCGCGATGCATTCGTGCATAAGCATAGAGCTTGCTACTAATAATTCCTATTTCATCGCGTAATTTTAGACAAGCAAGTAGATTGCCAGATGACTCGGACAATTTATTTTTGTAGGATTTCATTTTAGGCAGAGTTTGGTTCAGCTTATCGAAATCCTCCTGCCAAGCTGTCTCGCTAGTATAAATATCTGTCAAACGCCATTTGTATTCGGACGGTAATTCACTTCGCTCTGGAACCCGTGAGCTATTTGCTGCTGCATCGGCAGCTGAGTTGCTAACCAACATAGCACTGAGAAGAAAAGGAAATAAATGTTGCATTTTTAGCATCGACACTCCCCTTTGAAGGTTTTTATTAATATATTGGCAAAATAAGCTTTATTATCCTGTATGGTTTACAAAAGTTTATTGGTTTATACTTTAAAATATTTCATTATGCCTTCACATATGCTTTGCGCTACTTTTGTCCGACCATCGCAGCTAGCCAGGAGCAACTCTTCTTCTGGGTTAGAAATAAAGGCAACTTCTACTAGAACCGACGGCATATTGGTATATCTTATAACGTAAAAACTGCCGAATCGAACGTTTCGGTCCTTGGTTCCGAGTTCGTCAACTAAACACTTTTGAATATAGTTAGCCAATTTTATGGACGCATCGTGTCCGTAATGGTAGGTAGTGGTTCCGGATGCTGCACTATTTGTGAAGGCATCATTGTGAATACTAACAAAGATGTCGGCATCTGCTTCATTAGCTACATCTACTCTGGCACCTAATTCTTCACTGGCCGAGGCGTTCGGACCATACACATCAGTGTCGTTGTCCCTGGTCATGATTACAGTACAGCCATTAACCTCAAGTTTTTCCCGTAATAATAGGGCTATAGCGAGATTATTATCTTTCTCTAAAGTGCCAGACGGTCCGATAGCACCAGGGTCGCTGCCGCCATGGCCGGGATCAATACAGACCACTTTGCCTGTCAGACGATTGCTCTCGGGTTCAAGAATTTCAGGAACCATAGTCGGATCGGCCGGAGGGGAATAATTTGGGGAAAAAACGTGTATTACTTCGTTAGCTGCATCATACCGTATACGCCAACGAAGCGTTTTAGCCATGCTTTTCAGGGCAAGTAGCAAGTCCCTGTTAACACGAATGTTGACAGGCACTCTTTCGCCATCTATAATTATCCGCATTACTTAAATCACCATCCTTAGAATACTTTAGTTTATTTTATTCCTAGAGGTGTTAGACGGTGAATTTTGCTTAAATTGCACTATGCGAAGGATATTAGGGGTGACAAGAGGAAACTAATAAAAAGGTATTTCTAATAATAGTAACTTATGAATTTAAAGTAGGTGTAACACATGCAGGTTTTATTAACAACGCTCAATGCCAAGTATATACATTCCTCGTTGGCATTACGGAATCTTAAAAGCTATTGCCAGTCTATGGGAAGTGAAATTGACGTAAGAGAATACACTATTAATAACACCCTGCTTGATATTTTAGCTGATTTATTTGTCCGGCGGCCGCAGATAATCGGTTTTGCCTGTTACATTTGGAATATTGATATGACGCTAAAATTAGCTGACTTAGTTAAGAAGGTTATGCCTGATGTCCGAATTATATTAGGCGGCCCGGAAGTTTCATACGATCCACTCAGTATTTTAAAGTCTTACAATTGTATCGATTATATTATTTTAGGTGAGGGTGAAGAAANTTTTCGGGAGCTAGTTAAGGCTTTGCTAGGCAAAGGAGATGTATACTCAATTGCTGGACTGGCGTTCCGGGGTAAGAATGGTGAACTTATAGAAGGATGCTCTCAGGTAGTAGAGGAGTTGGACAGCATCCCATTTGCCTATAATGACACAGATATGGACGAACTGGGTGACAAAATCATTTATTATGAAAGCTCACGGGGGTGTCCGTTTTCATGTCAGTACTGCTTGTCAAGCGTGACAGCCGGGGTGCGTTATTATAGTTTAGCGCGCGTTTTTAAGGATTTACAGTATTTTGTCGATCATAACGTACGACAAGTAAAGTTTGTAGATCGGACCTTTAATGCGAATAAACAACATTACCTGCCTATTTTAAAGTTTCTGGCAAAACAGGAATGCCGTACTAATTTTCATTTTGAAATAGCTGCAGATATTTTAGATGACGAAGTGATAGAGTTTCTTAAAACTGTACCCAAAGGACGGTTTCAATTTGAAGTTGGTATTCAGTCAACAAATGAGCAGACTTTAAACGAAATTCGCCGTAATAATAATTGGCCCAAAATTGTCAGCACAGTATCTAAGGTTTTATCTTACGGTAATATCCATATGCATCTGGATTTGATTGTTGGTCTGCCGTATGAAGATATGGATAAGTTTCGTAAATCGTTCAATGATATATTTAAGTTGGCACCGGATATGCTTCAAATTGGCTTTCTAAAATTGTTAAAAGGCTCTGGTGTACGAAACCGTGCGCAGCAGCATGGTTATATTTATATGGATATTCCGCCATATGAAGTTTTATCAAATAAATATATGGGTTATAACGAGTTTCGGGAGTTAAAGCTATTAGAAGATTTGTTTAATCATTTATATAATAGCGGACGTTTTAGGCGGACTTTACCGTTTTTAATTAATGAAAAGTTTGATGGTGACGCATTTGTCTTATTTCGCAGCCTGACTGCATATTGGGAGTCAAATGGGCTGCATATGAAGGCGCAAAGTGTAAAATCACTTTTTGAACACATCAAAGGGTTTTGTGCCAGGATATTAGATAATAAGCAGTTTAAGAGCTTGTTAGATTTACTAAAATTTGATGCCTTAATGAGTGATAATGGCAATATCCGTCCAGAGTTTTTATCATGGAATTATGACAAGTGGAATGATGAAAAATCTGCTTTTTGGCGCAATGAAATGCTCGCTAAGAAGTATCTACCTCAATATCGATTTACTACATGGCGAGATATTAAGAAAAAATATCATATTGAAGTATTCGAGACAAAATTGCCTGATTATATGAACTTCCTGCCAGATTGTGAAGGCAAGAGCGTTATATTATTCGACTATACTAATTCGGAACCAGAATATCAGCAGTTAAATCAAGAAGATTTCTGGCCTGAGGGAGGCTAAACGAATGCGTTATAACGTCTATTCAGACCATTTGAAAAAACGATATGGAGAAAAGGTTTACAAGCTTCCAATCAGTTTACCAGTGACATGTCCCAATCGAGACGGAACCTGCGGACTAAACGGCTGTGTCTTCTGCGGTGAAATCGGAGCAGGGTATGAAAACCTTCCAGCAACGATGACGGTAAGTACCCAAATTGCGGCCAATAAGGCTCATATAGGACCTAAATATAAGGCTACTAAGTATATTCCTTACTTTCAGAACTTTAGTAATACGTATTTACCGTTAGTACAACTAGAACAATATTTACTTGAGGCTTGCCAGGAAGATATAGTTGGGATTGCTATTGCGACCAGACCCGATTGCATAAATGACAGATATTTAGAAATGATAGCCGGCGTAGCAACTAAAAATAATGTTGATATTAGTGTTGAACTAGGGTTGCAGACAGTAAATTATCATACCTTGCAAAAAATTCAACGTGGTCATGGGCTAGGAGAGTTTATTGACGCCGTTTTACGCCTGAAAAAATACAATATTGAAATTTGCACTCACCTAATCTTGAACTTACCATGGGATAATATGACTGATGTTGTGGAAAATGCAAAAGTACTATCAGCGTTAAGTGTAAACCAGGTAAAGCTCCATGCTCTCTATATTGTTAAAGGTACGATGATGGCGGATTGGTATAAGCAAGAGCTTTTCCGAATTATTAGCAAAGAAGAATACATTGAGAGGGTGGTAGAATTTTTAGAACACCTTCATCCCGATATAGTTGTTCAGCGTCTAATTGGTCGCGCACCTGAAAAAAATACTTTGTTTACCAATTGGCAGACGGGGTGGTGGAAAATTAGGGATGCTATTGAGCATTTGCTTGAAGAGAAAGATACTTATCAAGGTAAAAAGTGTAATTATCTTAATGGTAATGCAGTTCAAAAATTTTTGTAAAGTCTGAAAAAAACTCGCGGCTTATCCGCGAGTTTTTGCTATAATTATACTAATGGTTATTACTATAAATACATATATATGGGGGCGGAGAAATGGAAGTCAGAAAAATATTCAAAGCTGGGAACAGTTGTGTCGTTTCTCTACCGGCAAATATGCTAAAAACGCTAGGGCTAAAAGACGGCTCACACTTGACAATAGAGGTTAACCGTGAGCAACGAGCAATAATTCTAAAGCCGGTTATCGTTAAGAATAGCGGGATGTCAATCGAATTTGTCCGTTTAGTTGATAAGTTAATGGTTGAATATGAATATGCTCTTAGGAGGCTAGCAGAATGATACGCTATCTTAATCTCGAAGAAGTAATTTATATTTACTCGGAGATAATTGAAAGGACAGGTGGGCAGGCTGGGATTGCAGAAGAGAAGGTGTTGGAGAATGTCTTAGAAAAACCGATGGTTCAGTTTGAAGGCGAAGAAATATATCCCGATATTTTTACAAAGACGGCCGTATTAATGTATGCCATGGTAAATAGCCGGCCTTTTGTGGATGGCAATAAACGAGCAGCACTAGCCTGTACGATTTTTTTACTTAAAGCTAATGGTTATCAAATCGTATCTTCCCAAGATAACATTGTTGAAGTTATTAAAGGTACAAGCGAAGGTAAGTATCATGTTGACTATTTAGTAAATTGGCTCAAAAGAAATACAGTATTAGTGTAAAAAACTCTTTACAACTTGAGTTTTGGCTGATAAGATGATTTTTGTATTTTGTTTTGGAGGTAAATGAAGTGAGTAAACTTGAGTTGTTGAGAAGTATTGAAAGATTGTCTGAAATAATTCACGATGAAGCTATGGTAAGTCATTTTAGTGAGAAGACTATAGCTGAGATTAGAAGTAAGCTAGATGAGCTTTCAGAAAAATATTTAGAAATGTACTGCAATGCCTAATTACGAATATTGATGTTGGACAAAATATATATGTTGACATAACCCTTGAGATTCTGATATTACATTACAAGTTCCGCAATAGTGATAATAATCCTTAAAAAAGAAATTGACATTGCTGAAAGGTTATGTTAACATATATAAATGTCGCTGCAGTGAGCAACGACATAAAAAAACTGTTGACACAGTGGAGAAAGCTGTGATAACATATAAAAGCTGTTAACGCGCAGATAACTGCGAAGTAGGTTAACATGTTCCTTGAAAACTGAACAATGTAAGGTTAAACAATATGCCAGATGTGCGGTGCTTTTCGAAGCACAACTAATATTGATTATAAGAGCCATCAAGGCTCCAATAATATAACTTTATTGGAGAGTTTGATCCTGGCTCAGGACGAACGCTGGCGGCGTGCTTAACACATGCAAG
>JGI24708J26588_10001008_pt1 | contig 22530 bp, 9 predicted proteins | sample BioPla1DNA2_FD_26588 | JGI IMG/M metagenome (IMG submission 26588) | reverse complement strand
CCTTTGTTGGCCTTCACTCGCTTAACCGCGTTTGCCATGTTCTCCAACTCCAGAATTTGCTCCAGCAATCCGTCCTCATGCTCTGCGTTGTTAGTGGTATCCGTTTCGTCCATCCTTGGTGACACGCACACTCCTGCAGTACTTTCCCGTTCCGCGGTAGCCTCCTGCAGTAAGTCCCACATCGTGAGTTGGCTGTGTTTTAACTCGTCACGGTCGGTAGTCTTCATTGACCTCCACCTCATTTGGTTCTGCCCTTCACTGGCTCTCGCCTGCTACTATGGCTTCTGCTGACTTCTCATCGTTCGTTGTTACTACTTCCTCGCCGATGAGACCTCCCGGGGTAAGACGCTTCATCTTTCCTTCCATTTACCTGCCGCATTTACATTCTCGGTTCCGGGTAACTTTTGGGTTTAGCTTGTTAGGCAGCCTTGCCCAACCTCGATATGCCTGATGCGGTTCGTGTTCCTCAGGCCGGAATTGTGCCTTGGACTTCCTTCAGATTCCGCCTCGCGACGGACACCCTTGTCCTTGGCTTGCACTTGGTCGTTACCTACCCGTGCAGGGGACTTGCACCCCCATATGAAGCGCCATGCCCGGCACACCCTAAAGGAGGTGTCTCAAAAATGAGACACCTCCTTTAGTAAGCAGAAATATTACGTGAAATTGGTCAAAAATGAGGTGCCCTTTATATTAAAAAGAAGCTTAGCCTGCTAAGTTGATCAAAAATCGAACTTTGAGCAATAAAACAGCGCTAAAGACGTATAAACAGGTCGAAAATAGTGTATAAACGCGCAAATTTGCATAAAGACCGACTCTTCAGCCATAAAATCCTGCTCTAAGTTCAAATTTTGACCAGAATCGACTCTTAAAAGGAGAGACTGTCTCAATACGAGGCAGCACGATCGTGTACAAGGGGGTATCTCAACAAGAGGGGGCTCTTTTGAGACACCCCCCTTTTCTTTGCACAAACTAATATTCTGAGTTGTTACCGCTATCGACTCTCTCTCCTGCGACGGTAGACAGAGCTCAGCAACAGTGCCGCACCGACCACCAACAGCAGCACAGCCAACCACCAGAACTGAGTGAACTTTGCTTCACCTGTCGCAGGCGTCACAGGCTTCTTTGCCTCAGTGGTAGTAGGCGTTGGAGCCTTAATTTCAAGGTCCTTAATGCCGGTACCTTTGGAGGTGACGATTCCGATTTTGTACATACCTACCGGCAGACTGTTCAAATAGGCCTGCTTCAACTTGACGATAATGCTGCCCGATTCCACGGTGTAGTTGCTGCTATGTATCTCCTTGCCATTTACCTCTACACGCACGAAGTCAGCGACTTCCGCACCGATCACTCTGAAAGCAGCTCCCGTGGATGTACCCTGATGATACACAACGCTGTCGCCTGCCGCATCGATATCATTGCCCTCGTTCAAAGCCGCAGGTATCTCAACATCCAACGCTTGCTGTGAAGGATCGGTCGTCATGGGCGCGGGTGTAGTCTCAGGAGAGGGCGTCGTGGGCGCGGGTGTAGGATCAGGTGCGGTCGTGACGGGTGTGGTAGGCGTAGGCTCAGGTGCCGGTTTTGTTGGTTCGGGCGGAGCCACTTTAAGCTCAACAGTGAAGTAGACATCCATATCGGGAGTGGATGTGAATATGTCATCATATCCTTCTCCATACGGATCCTGATCGAGGATATCCCTATCTGCTTTCGTGTCATACACATATTTGAGTTCTGCCGGTTCCATGCCGATCCCTATGGTCAGCAGACCTTTGGTCTCATCATAACTATAGCCTGTCGGCAATGGTTTGCCGTTTTTAAGTGTAACCGCCTTGATATTTGCGACATGAACCCTGGGAAGATTACTTAGATCAATCTCGTGTCGATCACCGTTTTGAATCGCTTCGATTACGCCTAATGTTTGCGGGCAAGTATCTAACTGCCACAGCGATGTGCAGGCAGACACGTCCAGCGACGCCAAATTATTGTGAGAACACAAAAGCTCCAACAAACCTTCACTGTTTGATACATCCAACGATGTTATCCGGTTACGAGAACAGTCAAGCCAATTCAGATCTTCACAACCGGACACATCGAGCGATGTTAGCAGGTTTTTGTCACAAGCAAGATTAAGCAGATTTTTGGGTACCTTCAGAGAGACCAACTGATTACCCGAACAAAAAAGAAACTCTAGATTTGTATAATCAGAAACATCCAATGATGTCAGCTGATTATTGGAGCAGGAAAGATCAGCTAAGTTTGCACAACCTGCTACGTTTAGGGTTGTCAGCTGATTGTCCGAACAGTTAAAAAACATCAGCTCGTTAAGGGTAGATACGTCCAATGACGTAAGCTGATTGTCGTAACAGTCAAGATCATATAGATCTGAGCAACCGGATACGTCCAATGACGTCAGTTGATTGTCAGAACAATCAAGAAAATCCAGATTTGGGCAGTTAGACAAATCCAATGATGTCAAACGGTTAGTAGCACAATAGAGCCCATTCAGATTTGAACAACCAGTCACATCCAGTGAAACTAATCTGTTTCCTTCACAATTAAGAAATTCCAGATTTGAACAGTCAGAGGCGTCTAGCGATGTCAATTGATTGCCCGAACAACCGAGGCTACTTAGTCCCAATTCATCTAAAAGGGTAACGTTCAACGTTGTCAATTGGTTATCATGGCATTGAAGATCATCTAACTTAACCAAGGAGTATAACCCCTTTATGGAGGAATCGTCAAAAGTTGTTAGCATATTCGTAGAACAATCAATAGACTCCAAATTAACACAACCGGTCACATCAATCGATTTCAGCTTGTTAGTCCAACACGGCAGTTTTGTCAGACTCGTGCAGCCAGAAACGTCCAGTGAGTTCAACTGATTCAGGTAACAATTAAGTTCAGTCAAGAAGGTTAGACCGGACACGATAAGTTCCGACAGCTGATTTTCCTGACACAAAAGAGTGTCCAGATTTGTACAACCGGATACATCTAAAGTAGTTAGCTGATTCTCTTTACAAGATAGTTTTTCCAAACTATCACAGCCGGACAAAATAAGCTCCGAAATCTTATTCTGGTCACAGTAAAGGTTTTTCAGATTAGCTCTACCTGACACATCCAGTGAGGTTAACTCGTTATCCCAGCACGAAAGAGTCGTAAGATTTGTCAATCCGGATACATTAAGCTCCGACAGCTTATTGGTAGCACACCAAATAGTTTCTAGATTATCGCAACCGGTTACAACCAATGTCTCTAGCACATAGTTGTTGATACAATTAAGAGTTTTCAGATTTGCACAAGCAGATACGTCCAGTGAGGTTAATTCGTTACTCCAACACGAAAGCGTTTCAAGATTTATCAAACTAGACACGTCCAGTGAGGTTAGCTGATTAATAGAACAGTCCAGCGTCACAAGATTTGTCAGACTAGAAACATCCAGAGATTCCATCCCATTGTAATAACAATAGAGAGTTTCCAGATTTACAAAGTGCTCAACGCCGGTAATATCCGTAATTCCTTGGAAACCGCAGTCCATTGAGGTTACTACATTCAACTCGGCTTGCTGCAAAATCCCATCATTATTCGTATCATAATGTTTCACAAATTCTCTGAAATTTGCATTGGGGAAGTTTGTCTCATCGATCGGCACATCTGCCGCATGCACTTTGGGGATAGGTCGCAAGACCGGCATCATAAGCGATGCTACAAGCACCAGAATCATGACGATTATTCTACTTTGTTTCCTCATTCTTTTGTCTCCTCGTTCCCTTATCTGCTCGTTTACGTCTACATTTGAAGGCTATTCCACTAAATCTCCACAATACAGAAAGAGTAATGGCGCAACAAAAATACGCACCTACTCTCCTAAAAGCAATCCCAATCCTCGAACCAATATCACTACTTAAAAGAAATAGACAGGCGCTTCTGCCGAACAGAACAGTCATATCGATTTAACCTGTCTACTATCAATTAAAGGCATTTTATCCTATATGTATATAATCCGCAATGTCATTCAAAGTAAACTATACGTAAAGCTTGATAATAGCTTGATTATTCTTGAGTGCTATTTGAAATAAAACTAATCAACACCTATTTCTGTCGGGCTATTTATAAATATCCGCAAATAGGTCAGCAGATTTCATATTTGTGTCGTCCTAAAAGTGAAAGGGGCGCCTCTTTTGAGGCACCCCCTTAAATAATTCTCTAATTGCCGATAGCTTCTCAGTGTCCCGCGTCTTCCGCCGAAGTATTCGAGAAGTCGAACAGTTCGAGCAGCGGATTGTATTCTTCGATCAAAGGACTTTCGCTCCGTGACGGCTCCAAGTCGAAGGACCATGCGTCCTGATATTCCTCGGGGCTGAATCCGCGTGATTTCATGTATGATTCGAATTCTTCTTTTGTGTCCTGCACGAACCCGAGGTCAAGTGCGCGTTGTTCGTATTCGGTGCGGAAGATCTTATCATCGACCGTCGCATTGAGTAGCGGCATGTTGGCGGGCACGACAGGAACAGCGCTGATCTCGCGGTAGCGCTTCAAGCCTGTTCCGGCGGGAATAAGTTTGCCGATGATGACGTTTTCTTTCAGACCTTCAAGCGGATCGATCTTGCCTTTGACGGCGGCGTCTGTCAGGACGCGTGTCGTCTCTTGGAAAGAAGCGGCGGACAAGAACGACTCTGTCGCAAGCGACGCCTTCGTGATACCGAGCAGGATTTGCGTTCCCGTAGCGGGTTCAAGACCCTGTTCCTTCGCAAGTTTATTGGCGCTGCGGTATTCCGACATATCAACCGTGCTTCCGGTCAACAGCTGCGTATCGCCGGGATCTTCAATCCTGTACTTGCGCAACATCTGCCTCACGATAATCTCAATGTGCTTGTCGTTGATCTCAACGCCGTTATTTTTATAGACTTTGAGAACCTCTGCGATGATGTATTTTTGGACACCGCGGGCACCCTTTATTTTCATGATGTCGTGCGGGTTGACGGAGCCGTCCGTGAGGAGGTCGCCGGCTTCAATAACATCACCGGTATCGACGATAAGAGGCGTCGAAATCGGAATGGAATACGTCTTCGACTGGCCGTCTTCAGACGTCACGGTGACTTCACGACGACGCTTCTCCGTCTCGACGACTTGAACCGTCCCGCCTACCTCGGAGATAATCGCCTGACCTTTCGGCTTTCTCGCTTCAAACAGCTCTTCAACGCGCGGGAGACCCTGTGTGATGTCACCGCCCGACGCGATACCGCCCGTGTGGAACGTACGCATGGTCAGCTGCGTTCCAGGCTCACCGATCGATTGCGCAGCCATGATGCCGACAGCCTCTCCGACGACGGCAAGGCCGCCTGTCGCGAGGTTACGTCCGTAGCATTTCGCACAGACGCCTTTGTCGCACTGGCATGTGAGGTTGCTCCTGATCGCCACTTTGCTGATGTTGAGCTGTTCAATCTTCGTCGCCATCGTATTACTGATCATCTCGCCCTTGTTGACGAGCACTTCGCCCGTCTCGGGATGGAGAACCGGCAATGCGGCAAAGCGTCCTTCAATACGATCGGCGAGTTTCTCGACGACGCGCTTGACTTTACCGCCGACGACGACAGGCGAAACTTCGACGTAATCTTCTGTTCCGCAGTCCTCAGTTCTGATAATGACGTCTTGCGAAATGTCGACGAGACGTCTCGTCAAATATCCTGAGTCGGCCGTTTTCAACGCGGTATCGGAAAGCGATTTACGGGCACCGTGCGACGAGATAAAGAACTCGAGTACGTTCATCCCCTCGCGGAGGTTCGACTTGATCGGAATCTCGATCGTGCGTCCCGAAGTATCGGTCATATTACCGCGGATACCCGCCAACTGCTTGATCTGGTCGATATTTCCTCTTGCGCCCGATTGCGACATCATGTAGATCGGGTTATAGATACCGAGTCTCTCTTTAAGAGCTTCGGTGATATCGTCCGTCGTTTTACGCCAGATACCGACGACGGCTTCGTAGCGCCCGTTTTCGTTCAGCAATCCCAGCTGGTACTGTTTGTTGATAAATTCAACGCGTTCTTCCGCAACAGCGATCAATTTCTCTTTGACTTCGGGGACGACCATATCGAAAATGCCGATCGAAACGCCTCCCACCGTCGCGTAGTGGAAACCCATTTCCTTGATCTCGTCAAGGACTGCCGCCGTCTCCGTGATGCCCCGAACGTCGATGCATCGCTCAATAATGACGGCCAATTCCCTCTTCCCGACGACGAAATCGCACTCGAGGGCAACCTGGCTCGCATCATCATCGCCGCGCTCGACAAAACCGAGATCTTGCGGAATGATGCTGTTAAACAGGAAACGCCCGAGCGTTGAATCTACGATTCCGCGATAGAGCTTTCCGTCACGCTCAACTTCCCGGAGCACGCGAATCTTCTGACCTAGCGTGATCATCCCTTCGCCGTATGCCATTTCGGCCTCCTCGACACTTGAAAAAGCGCGCGGCGGAGCATCTTCAGGCACGTCGGGATTCGGCTTCTCGATTGTCAAGTAGTAACACCCGAGAACCATATCCTGCGTCGGCACCGTAACGGGTTTGCCATCCTGCGGCTTCAACAGGTTGTTCGATGACAGCATCAAGTAGCGCGCCTCTGCCTGCGCTTCAGCGGAAAGCGGTACGTGTACCGGCATCTGGTCGCCGTCAAAGTCGGCGTTAAAAGCCGTACAGACGAGCGGGTGCAGATGAATGGCTCTGCCCTCCACGAGAATCGGTTCAAATGCTTGAATGCCGAGTCTGTGCAACGTCGGCGCACGGTTGAGAAGAACGGGATGGTCCTTGATGACTTCATCCAGCATATCCCAGACGATATCACCTCCGCGCTCAACTTGTCTGCGGGCCGACTTGATGTTCTGCGCATAGCCGTGGCGCATGATTTCGCGCATGACGAACGGCTTGAACAGCTCAAGCGCCATCTCTTTCGGGAGACCGCACTGGTGCAGCTTCAGCTCGGGACCGACGACGATAACGGAACGTCCTGAATAGTCGACGCGCTTACCGAGCAAGTTCTGACGGAAACGCCCTTGCTTACCTTTTAACAGGTCGGAGAGCGATTTCAGCGGTCTGTTTCCGGCGCCGGTGACGGGGCGTCCGCGACGTCCGTTATCGATCAGGGCATCGACGGCTTCCTGCAGCATTCGCTTTTCGTTGCGAACGATGATGTTCGGCGCACCCAGCTGCAGAAGTTTGTTCAGCCTGTTGTTACGGTTGATCACACGGCGGTAGAGGTCGTTCAAGTCCGATGTCGCGAAACGTCCGCCGTCGAGCTCGACCATAGGACGAAGATCGGGCGGCAGGACGGGCAGGACATCGAGCACCATCCAGCTCGGCTGATGACCTGAATTCCTGAACGCCTCGACGACTTCAAGGCGCTTGATGATACGCTGCTTGCGCTGACCGCGCGCGCCGGCTTCAAGTTCCTCGCGAAGGCTCTTCGCAAGAGCTTCGATGTCAATGTCGGCGAGCAAATCGCGAATCGCCTCCGCCCCCATCTTGGCGACGAAAGAATTGCGACCGTAAATCTGAACGGCTTCACGGTAATCGCGCTCATTAATGATTTGCATCTTGGCGAACGATGTCTCGCCCGGATCAATCACAATGTAAGCCGCAAAATAAATGATCTTTTCGAGATTGCGCGGCGACATATCGAGGATGAGCCCCATGCGGCTCGGAATTCCGCGATAGTACCAGATATGCGTTACGGGCGCGGCAAGGCGTATATGACCCATACGCTCACGGCGGACTTTGGCCAGCGTCACTTCGACGCCGCACTTGTCGCAGATAATGCCGCGGTAACGTTTCGTTTTGTATTTACCACAGAAACATTCCCAGTCTCGAGAAGGTCCGAAAATCTTCTCACAAAACAGACCGTCCGTTTCCGGTTTAAGTGTCCGATAATTAATCGTTTCCGGTTTCTTCACTTCGCCTTTCGACCAAGCGAGAATTTTTTCCGGAGAAGCGAGGCCGATGCCGAGTGCTTCAAAATTTCCCATTTCAGACATTGTGCAGCCTCCTTATCCTATATTTTCATCCTCAGTGTCTTCAAGCTGATCGAATTCTTCGGTGTCCTCATCTTCATCTTCGAGGACGCCGCCCTCTTCATCGAGAAGACCTTCCGCGAACCCGTCGGCGTCGAAGATTTCTCCGATCGTCTCAATACCGGCGAGGTCGGCCAATGTGCGGCCGGTGATCGTTCCTTCCGCTTCCCGATCATCTTCATCGCCTTCGGGGATCGGCAGTTCTTCATTCAGATCTGAAAGGATATGAACGTCGAGACAAAGCGATTGAAGTTCTTTAATCAAGACCTTGAATGCCTCGGGGATACCGGGCTCGGGGATGTTCTCACCCTTGACAATCGCCTCATATGTCTTCGTCCGACCCCAGATGTCGTCCGATTTAACGGTCAAAATCTCCTGCAACGTGTACGCAGCTCCATATGCTTCAAGTGCCCAGACTTCCATTTCGCCGAAACGCTGACCGCCGAACTGCGCTTTACCGCCGAGCGGCTGCTGAGTGACGAGCGAATACGGACCGATGGACCGAGCGTGGATTTTATCATCGACGAGGTGGAGCAGTTTCATGTAGTACATGATGCCTACCGTAACGCGATTTTCAAACGGTTCGCCCGTTCGTCCGTCGTACAGGACAGTCTTCCCGTCTGTCTCCATGCCTGCCTCAATGAAGGCATTGACGACATCCTGTTCATCAGCGCCATCAAAGACGGGAGTGGCGACTTTCCAGCCGAGCTTGTTGGCGGCGGCACCGAGATGAACCTCGAGCAACTGTCCGACGTTCATACGCGACGGTACGCCGAGCGGATTGAGCACGATGTCAAGCGGTGTGCCGTCAGGCAGGAAGGGCATATCTTCTTCAGGCAGTATCTTGGCGACGACGCCCTTGTTTCCGTGACGCCCCGCCATCTTGTCTCCTACCGAGATCTTGCGTTTTTGCGCAACGTAGACGCGGACGAGTTTCGTCACGCCGTGTTTCAGCTGCTCATCATGATCGCGCGTAAAGATCTTGATGTCGACGACAACACCCGACTCGCCGTGCGGGACGCGTACAGACGTATCGCGGACTTCGCGCACTTTCTCACCGAAAATGGCGCGATAGAGGCGCTCTTCAGGCGTCAGTTCCGTTTCGCCCTTCGGTGTCACTTTACCGACGAGGATATCGCCTGCGTGTACTTCCGCACCGATGCGGACGACGCCTTCTTCGTCGAGGTCTTTCAACGCGTCATCGGCAACGTTCGGAATTTCACGCGTAATCTCTTCCGGACCGAGCTTCGTGTCGCGCGCCTCGCACTCATACTCGGCGATATGGATCGATGTATAGACGTCGTCTCGCACCAGTCGTTCGCTAAGCAAAATGGCGTCTTCGTAGTTGTAGCCTTCCCACATCATGAACCCGATCAATACGTTGCGGCCCAATGCGAGCTCACCGTTATCGACCGACGGACCGTCGGCGATAATATCGCCCGCCTTAACAGTATCGCCGACCTTGACAAGCGGCTTCTGGTTGATACAGGTTCTCTGGTTCGAGCGCGTATATTTTTTGAGCGGATAGTATTGATTAACGCCATCTGCTCCGCTTACGACGATTCGGTCTCCTGCAACATGATCAACGATTCCGTCAGTTTTGGCGACGACACAGACACCTGAGTCTTTCGCCGCGCGGTGTTCCATTCCCGTACCGATGATAGGCGCTTCCGTTTCGATCAAAGGAACTGCCTGACGCTGCATATTCGAGCCCATCAGGGCACGGTTCGCGTCGTCGTTGCCGAGGAACGGGATAAGTGACGTCGCCACCGAAACGAGCTGTTTCGGCGATACGTCCATCAAGTCGACTTTATCCGGATCAAGCTCAAAGAACTCGTCGCGGAAACGACAGGAAATCTTTTTATTGATGAAACGACCATCCTCATCGAGAGGCTCGTTCGCTTGCGCGATGTAGAATTGGTCCTCTTCGTCGGCAGTAAAATAGCGAACTTCACTCGTTACGATGCCTTTTGATTTATCGTAGATGCGGTATGGTGTTTCGATAAATCCGTAGCGATTGATGCGCGCATAGGTCGCAAGCGAGTTGATCAGACCGATGTTCGGTCCCTCAGGCGTCTCGATCGGACACATGCGGCCATAGTGGGACGAGTGGACGTCACGCACTTCGAAGTTGGCGCGCTCGCGCGAAAGACCGCCCGGGCCGAGCGCCGAGAGGCGGCGTTTATGCGTCATCTCCGCCAAGGGATTCGGCTGATCCATAAACTGCGAAAGCTGGCTTGAACCGAAGAATTCTTTGATGGCGGCAGAAATCGGACGCGTATTGACGATGTCTTTCGGCGTCGTCGAGGAAATATCGGGTATCGTTTGCATGCGCTCGCGCACGACGCGATCCATACGCGAAAAACCGATACGCATCTGGTTCTGCAGGAGTTCACCGACAGAACGAATACGGCGGTTGCCGAGGTGGTCAATATCGTCTCGCTCACCGACGCCGTACTCGAGTCCGATGTAGTAACTCATCGTGGCGAGAATATCGTGAAGCGTCAGATGGCGCGGAATCAACTCGTTCTTTCTCGAGTCGAGGAGTGCACGAAGCTTCTCTTCCTGCTCCGGCGCTTCAAGCACTTCTTCCACAATTTCGCGGAGCACCGGCGTGTAGACACTTTCCGTCACACCGAGCTCTTCAAAGTCGATATTGTCGAGAACGTCAGCCTTGACGTAGCGCTCGAGAAAATATCGCGCATCGACGCGCTCATTGCCGACGATACGGAGACGATGATCAAACTGCGTTACCGTATCACCCATCCTGTGGATCGGGAAAACATCGACACTGTTAATTCCCGCCTGCTGAATGGCCTCCGCCGCCTCTCTCGTGATAATTTCGTCGGCGAGAACGAGAACTTCGCCATCATCGGCGATGATATCTTCGGCGGCGACGTGACCGACGAGACGTTGTGCGATCGCGAGTTTTTTATTCAGCTTATAGACACCGACCTTCGCAAGATCGTAGCGGTTGGGATTAAAGAAATTATTGTGCAAAAGCGCCTGCGCGCCTTCACGCGTATATACCTCTCCCGAACGAAGTTTGCGGAACATCTCCTGAAGTCCCTCGTCACTCGTCTTACAACCGTCTTTTTGCATGGTCAAGAGGAGCGATTCTTCTTCGCCCAATACATCGATGATCTCCTCATCCGTCCCAATACCGAGAGCGCGGAGGAAGATCGTCAAATGGAATTTCCTCTGGCGATCGACGCGAACCCAGAGAAGGCGTTTGGCGTCCGACTCAAACTCGATCCAGGCGCCGCGATTCGGGATCACTTGGGCAGTGTAGAGCTCAACGTCGTTCTTGTCACGTGTGATGTCGAAATAGGCGCCGGGAGAACGGACGAGCTGGCTGATGATGACACGCTCGGCTCCGTTGATAATAAAGCTCCCCGTTTCCGTCATAATCGGAAATTCACCGACGTAGACATCCGACTCTTTCATAACGCCCGTCTTACGATCATGCAGACGGACTTTCATATTTAGCTTCGCCGCGTAATTGGCGTCTCGTTCCTTACACTCTTCAATCGAATACGTTGGATTGTCAATGTCAAACTCGCGATCGACAAAAGAAAGCTCGATATCACCTGAAAAGTCGGAAATNGGCGATGCCTCCTCAAGAACTTCCATGAGTCCTTCATCGAGGAACCATTGATAACTGCTTTTTTGAATTTCTAGCAAATCAGGTATATCGAGGATTTCGTCAATCTTTGAATATGACATTCTCTGCACGCGTCCATATTGAACGGGCTTTACCATTGGCGTTCACCTCACAAATCGAACCGGCATTTTATGGCAGATGCACCGACAACCGGCATTGACGATGCTGTCCTACGTGATATAATTACCTTGTCGAAAGACTTCGCGGCCCGTTTTCTTTGACAAGATGGGCACAACAAAACAAGCCTTGCGACACATCAGACGATTCTAACACGCTTTGGCTTGCGAGTCAACAGCTTTTTTATTTTTTGGGAGAGTTTTTGTGAAATCGCGACGTTCCATCCGTTTTATCGCGTCAATCCTGTTTGTGCGGGCGACGCGAGTCTTTATGAAGCTCTTACGTCTGAAAGGAACTCACTTTCCCGGACAGCTTGCCAAGAAGCTGTGCCCCGATTTTCTCATGCGTATCGAAAAACCTGACAAGATCATCGCTGTCACGGGGACGAACGGCAAAACGACGGTTGCCAACATGGTCGCCGATCTGGCGAGAACTCTCGGGTTGACGTTTGCGCACAACGCGTACGGGAGCAATATCGAAGAGGGCATCATCACAACGCTCCTCGACGCGACCACCTTGACAGGAAAAAAGAAACTCCCGCTCGCCATCCTCGAAATTGACGAGCGGCTGACGCGCATCATATTTAGAGCGGTTCATCCCGATTACCTCATCGTCACGAATCTCTTCCGTGAATCTTATTTGAGAAACGGCCACGGCGAGTTTATCTATAACCTATTAAATGAGAGCATTCCTGCCGGCACGCACGTCATCGTTAATGCCGACGACCTTTTGTCGCAGAATTTGGCTATCGGCCGGTCGCATACGTCATTCGGCATTGCGCGCCTTCCCGGCGAGAAGGCGATCACCGAAAGTCAGATACGCGATGTTGTGCTCTGCCCTCGCTGCCACGGCCCGCTGACAGATTCTTTTATCCGGTATCACCATATCGGGCGATCGCGTTGTGAAGCTTGCGGATGGCACTCGCTCATCCCGGACTATGAGATCACAGCGGTTCTTGCGGCCGGCTCGCGTGATGCATTGCCGATCAACAAGTTACAGGACGCCGATACGCTCGCGCTCAACACGAAAGCGGTCTTTGCTGACGGCTCGCGTGATGCGTTGCCGATCAACAAGTTACAGGACACCGAGATGCTCGCGCTCAACACGAAAGACGGCGAGGAACGTTACCCGTTCCGCGGAGAGAATATCCTCGATCTCTACAACGAGCTCGCCGCCATCACATTGTTCAGAACATCGGGCAGAACGCGCGATGAGATCGCTGAGGCTCTCTCCGGTATCGTCATCGGCAAATCTCGCAGAGAAGTAATCAAAGTCGGCGACAAACGTATCTATCGAATGCTCGCCAAAGGGAAAAACCCTATCGCGGTAAGTCGCGTGGTGAGCGCCGTCCACGCCATACCGGGGAAAAAGCAGTTCATCCTGCTCGTCGATACGAGTTCGGATACGGTCACGTCAGAAGATAATGCCGCATGGATTTTCGACGCCGACCTCGGCCTTCTAAACGATGATGACATCACGCGCGTGGTCGTCGCGGGCAATCGCTGTGAAGATATTCGCCTAGCGCTCCTGTTTGCGGGAGTTGATGACCGGAAAATTGTGACGCGACGAGACAGGCACGATGCGGCCGACGCGTTACTCTTTGAAGAGGAACCGGAGACGATCGCGATACTCTACTCACTCTACTCGGAACCCATCTCACGCATCGTCCTGAAGCGTCTCTATGAGCGCTTGGAAAAGACGGCTCTCAAGTCGGACAACGCCAGATGCGAGAAGCATCACCATGAGCGCTTGGAAAAGACGGCTCTCAAGTCGGACAACGCCAGATGCGAGAAGCATCACCATGAGCGCTTGGAAAAGACGGCTCTCAAGACGGACAACGCCAGACGCGACAAGCATCTCCATGAGCGCTTGGAAAAGACGGCTCTCAAAACGGACAACACCAGACGCGAGAAGCATCTCCATGAGCGCTTGAAAAAGGAGTGATTCCATGAGAGTTGAGATATTGTATGGAGAACTTGCGAATCTCCTCGGAGAACACGGCACACAGAATCTGCTCGCCCAGACATTTGGCGAATCAAAGATTGTCCGGACGGCTTTCCCCGAGCGACCTGCATTCATGAAAGGCGACGTCGATTTTGTTTATATGGGACCGATGACGGAGCAGTCGCAAAGACTCGTCCTTGATCGATGGAGCGGACTTAGCGGCGACTTTAGAGATGCGATTGACCGCGGCGTAGTGTTCTTCTTTGCAGGCAACGCACTCGATCTCGTCGGACGATCGATTGAGTACGAAGAAGGGAAAACGATCGAAGCGCTCGGTCTTTTTCCTTTCGACACATACTGTCATCGATACGAGCGCAGAAATGAAATCATTTACGGCAACTTCCGGTCTGCGGACGTAATGGGCTTTCGCTCGCAATTCACGACACACTGTGGCAATTTACAAAAATATGCGTTTATCCAATTAACACATGGAGACGGGACAATTCCCGGAAGTCGGATTGAAGGCATCCGCGACAATCATTTCTTCGCGACGGAGCTTCTCGGACCGTTCCTGATGCTCAACCCGCACTTTACAAAGTGGCTTTTCTCCCTCATCGGCTTTGACGGACAACTCCCCTTCGAAGAAGCGCTTCTCGGAGCGTATGACGTGCGAATAAAAGGTTTCCGCAAATCATTCTCTCTCTGACCGAGTCCGCAGAAACTGCAATTTCAAGTCACGTCCGGAATTTGGTAGTAATTCCTGCATTCTTTTGCGGGTTGTATTCAAGACCTTAGCTTCGGGACGTAAAGGCGTCTATTGATTCAAGTTCGATGCATCCCACTATATGCACTCAATCTAGTTCCGCCATCGTTTTCAAGCTGCTTCTGTTCAAAATTTCTACTTTTTGTCCTGCAGCCGTCGCCCGGCACCCCCGCACCCGGGGTGTGCGATTTTTCAATTAATTTCGAATTTCTGGACTGTACGCTCGGCACCCGGTATCCGGTGTGTTCAGTTTTGCAGTTAATATCGAATTTCTGGACTGTACGCTCGGCACCCGGTATCCGGTGTGTTCAGTTTTGCAGTTAATATCGAATTTCTGGACTGTACGCTCGGAATCCTGTATCCGGTGTGTTCAATTTTGCAGTTAATATCGAATTTTTGGACTGTACGCTCGGCACCCGGTATTTGGGGTGTTCAGTTTTGCAGTTAATATCGAATTTCTGGACTGGACGTCCGGCACCCGGTATCCGGTGTGTTCAATTTTGCAGTTAATATCGAATTTTTGGACTGTACGTCCGGCACCCGGTATCCGGGGTGTTCAGTTTTGCAGTTAATATCGAATTTTTGGACTGCACGCTCGGCCCCCGGTACCCGAATGTGAGTTTTTGCAGCATATGGCGACGGTTTTTCAAGTTAAGTTGAAATTTTGCACAGCTTAGGGGGCTAAGTGTTTTAGCAGTCCTCGTTCGATTGAAAGTGGCAGGTGTATGCGGGCAAACTTAAGGGGGTGTCTCGCTTTGAGAACCCCCTTAGCCGTTGTTAATCTACAGTTTTTGATTTAAGGTTATTGATCTTCGATTGTTAATCTGCCATCGCTGATCGAAAGACGATGAATTACTGAATCGGATTCGTGACCGATGTGGGAAGCTCAGGCGCTTTTCCGAAAATGCAGTCAAAAAAGTCGAGTTTTGCGACAAACTTCATGCCGAACGGGTGACGCTCAACGACTGCCGCCTTGTTTACGCGATCGTTCCAGTCATTGACGAATGCATTCTTCAGAACGTCCTTGATCTTTCTGTCGAGCGCCTTCTCGTCGGAGTGCTCGACGAAATACATGATGTGGTAGCCGAACGTTGTTTTGACGATTCCCGTCTCTCCCGGTTTACGAGGTGTTTCTCTGAACCAATCGCGGAATTCTTTCACAAGCCCCTCTTGAAACGCTTCGTCCATATCCGCGTAGAGTCCGCCTTGAGCGGCGCTGCCCATATCTTTGCTGTACTTCTTCGCCAATTCGGCAAACGATTCTTCCGTCATGTCGCCGGCTTTATACTCATCGAGCACACGCTCGGCTTCTTTCTTGAGCTCCTCATCCGTCAGCGCGGGTTCCTCTGACGTTGCATCCTGATCATTGGCGATCAGAATGTGTCGGACGGAATAGAACGGGCGACTGTCGTCTTTTTGGCGACCGACGAATTGAACGAGCGTCATCGTGTCCGTTCCTTCAATTACCTTCGCGTCACCGGTCTTGCGCGCGGAATCTTTCACGAACTCAGCGACTTGACTTGCCAATTCGCTTCCGAGCACCTTCTCCTCCAAGACGGAATCGGGGTTCTCTTCAAGCTTCTTCGCCTCTTCTTCCGAAACATACTTCTTCACGGCTTCAACGAATGAACTGTTTTCAATCTCGGTGAGCGCCGCTCCGGCGTCTGCCTTCAACTTAAGAAGCGCCTCAAGTTTCTCGTCTTCCGTAGCGTCTTCTCCTACGTCAATTTTGAACTGATAGGAATTGTACGTATAGACATCGAGCTCGTCCTTGTGCTCTTCATAGTATTTTGAGATCTCGGCATCAGTGAGATCGGCCTGTTCGGCAACGTAATCGTTATAATACGAGATCATCATCGAGTTGACGAAGTCCTGCTTCACCATCTTCATGTTGACGCCGGGGCCGAAGTACATTTTTAGGAAACTGGCTAGTGTCGTGCCGTTTTGGAGAGCTAATTGCGTAATCTGAAATTCCATATTCTCGAGCATGCCGTCGATTTCCTCTTGCTGCTCTTCCGTCAATTCAAAATCGCTTTTCTCCATGTCATCGAGTATCGCCATCGCGTAAACCACCCCGGGGATGACGCTGTTGACCAAGTCGTCGCGCAGTGTGCCCGATGCGGAGGCCTGTGACTTTTGATCGAGCATCAACTGGAACTCTTCCGTAAAGGCCATTCCCCACTGGTTCGACGCCGCATAGTTTCCAAAGTACATGTTGACTTGGCCGGCCGTAACCTTCTTATCGTTTACAGTTAACGCTATCGAGTAGCGTGTCAAAAGCCCGGTACTTGCGATGAGCCAGACGGCAAGTGCGAGCACGACGATGACGGCGACCACTATGAGTGCCACTTTTTTTCCGGTACTGCGCGCTTCGATTTTCTTCTTCTGGCCGTCACTGCCTTTCAGGCGGGCGAGTCGATCTTTTCTTTCCGCCCTCGCTACGTCCTGTTTCCATTCTGTAGATTCTTTTTTAGCCATATATTCCCTTCCCTCCGCGACACAAGAGGCTTCACCTCTCATCTATGCCGTCTCGCCTAATGATACAACGAACACGGTACTTATGAACGAGCTGAAAGACGCCTGTCGCGAGTTCCTATATTAAATTGCGTGCAACAAAGTTTAGCACAGTTCGATTTTACTGAGAAGATCAAAGGGGGTATCGAGCCAAAAATCGGGCGCGGCGCGATCGAGCGCGTCTTTATCCATCGCCGTCCAGCTGACCGCGGCAAAATGCATTCCGGCGTTCCTCGCACATTGCAAGTCGTGGATCGTGTCGCCCACGTAGATCAGGTCTTCCGGATTGTCCATCTCAAGGCGCTCCATCGCGCACAACAGGGGTGCAGGCAACGGTTTATGCTCCTCCGTGTCGTCAACACTTACGATCACATCGAATAAATGTATGATCTCGAACGCCTTCAGATGTTCGATCGTACTCTCTCCCCGTCTCGACGTAACAATGCCCGTCTTGAATCCATCTCGGCGCAGCTGCTCGATCAAGGGAACGATATCGAGAAAAATCCCCACATGCGATGTCGTTCGCGAGGCGCTCCACTCAACGTACTCGCGAAACATTTCAGGGCTCTTTTCTTCGCTGTATCGATTAAAGGCCGTCATGAGCGGTTCACCGATCGTCGCGAGAATCGCATCATCAGAAGGAACCCAACCGAGCACTTTTTCAAAAGTATGTCGGTTCGTCGCGAGTATGAGAGGGATGGTGTTGAGAAGCGTGCCGTCGAGATCAAAGAGGACGGCGGACACGCCGATTTTGTCGCCGTCACGCGTGCCGAGAGCGTTGCCGTACGTTCTCATTCCGCGCTCCCTTTCGTTTCCTGTTCGGATGCCGGTAGGCGCGTCACGCGAACGCGGACGATGCGGTTATCGGAGACGGAGAGAATATGAAAGACGAGATTCTCATAGCGCACGGACGGTTGCTCGTCCTCCTCGGGGATTCTGTCGAGCAGTTCAATCAGGAATCCGGCGACGGAGTCGTAATCGTCATCTTCGAACGTGACACCTGTCACTTTCGAAAGCTTGTCAAGCGTGAAAGACCCTGCCACAAGCCACGATCCGGGAGTGATTTCAACAATCTCCTGCTCCACCTCGTCATACTCGTCCTCAATATTGCCGACGATCTGTTCGACGAGATCCTCAATCGTGAGAAGCCCCGCCGTTCCGCCGTATTCATCGATCACGATCGTCATTTGTATATGGTTTTGCTGCATATCGTTGAATAAGTCGCTGATGATACGCGATTCAGGCGTAAACCACGCTTTGCGCATAATCGTTTCCAAGGAAAATTTGTCGCGGTCGGTAAAGAGGAGGTCTTTAACGTGCAGGACACCGATAATGTTGTCGACCGATCCCCGATAAACAGGGAATCGCGTGTATCCCGTTTCGTTCACGAATGAGACGGTCGATCTGTAGTCGGCGTCGACGGGAAGCGCTTCAATATCAGTGCGATGCGTCATGATATCGGCAGCAATCTTATCGTCGAAATCGAAAAGGTTGGCGAACAGCTCGATGTTGTCTTCGACAATCGCGCCTCGGTCGCGGCCGTCTTCCAGCATTCGCAGGAACTCCTCCTCCGTCGGAGCGAGCGCGACGGCCTCGACTTCGCGCATGCGAAACAGGCGCATGAGCGCCGTGGCGATGTAATGCACGAGCCATTCAATCGGCCTCACGATAAGCAAAAGCGCCGCCATCAAATACCAGTACTTTACGGCGAAAACACCGCCATTTCCTCCTGCAACGCGCTCGGGCAAACTCTTCCCGATGACCAGAAATAACAGCGCGTGAACGATGATCACGCCGACGTAAACCCAACGGTATCCGACAGCGGAACGCGACAAGAACATTGCGACGGACGGGATGGAATATACGGCGCCCACGAAGAAATACATCGCTGCCACGAGCACAGAAGCCGTCGTCAGTTCGCGATAGAACTTCTCGTGTGATTCCAAGCGTCTCAACAGGGCTTTCGCACGTGAACCGCCCGCTTCGACGCGCTCTCTCAACCGCTCCATATTGATGACGCGCGCGGATTTTATAAAAGTGGTGATATAACACGATAATAAGAGCAGGAGAAACGCCACAACAACAGCACCCCAAGATGGAAGGGTGGCGAGACACGATCGTCGGATCACAAACTCGAGTGATGAGACGGTCATTGAGTTTAAGTACATGGTTTGGACTCCCTGAGTCGTTCAGCCCGCTCCTCGCGGTACGTACCGAACAAATTCCGAAGCTGTGTCGCTCAACAGCTTGATGGTACTAACATATTCCGAAGCTGTGTCGTTCGACAGCTTGATGGCACTAATAAATTCCGAAGCTGTGTCGCTCGACAGCTTGATGGTACTAATAAATTCCGAAACTGTGTCACTCAACAGCTTGATGGTACTAATAAATTCCGAAGCTGTGTCGCTCGACAGCTTGGCGGTATTACCTGATTAATGAGAAGAAAGGTCAGTCATAACGGCCGACCTTTCGGACATCGGAATCTCGGCGCCCCGCGACGGGCGCGCCGAGATTCTCCTTGTTATTATTCTTCGCTCTGCGCGGCGGCGATAATGCGATCTGCAATATTCTGCGGGACCTGTTCGTAGCGAACAAAATCTACCGTAAACCAGCCGCGACCCTGTGTCATGGACTTCAAGTCGGTTGCGTATTTTGCAATCTCAGCTCTGGGCGCTTCCGCCTCCACGATCTGGTGTCCCGGAATCGTATCGGGATGAATGCCCATGATGCGTCCGCGACGCTTATTCAGGTCACCCATGATATCGCCGAGAAAATCGTCGGGGATGTGAACCATCAGCTTGTCGATCGGCTCGAGAAGAACGGGATCGGCCTGCGGCAATCCGGCGCGGTACGCCAACCGTGCGGCGAGCTTAAACGAGAGTTCGTTCGAGTCGACAGCGTGGTAGGAGCCGTCAACGAGCGTCGCTTTCAGGTTGACGACGGGGTAGCCGGCGAGGACACCCTCTTCGATCGCCTCCTGGAGACCTTTTTCGACGGCGGGGAAGTAGTTTCTCGGAACGGCTCCGCCGAAGATTTCTTCAGCGAATTCTAGGCCTTCCGACGTGCCGGAACCGGGTTCAAAGACAATCCACACATCTCCGAATTGGCCGTGGCCGCCCGTCTGTTTCTTATGCCTGCCTTGCACGCGCACTTGTCTGCGAATCGTTTCTCTGTACGCGATACGCGGCTCGCTAAGCTCAGCCTCGACACCGAACTTTGATTTCAGTCGAGCGCAAAGCACGTCGAGCTGCACTTCGCCGAGTCCCGAGAGACGGAACTGTCTCGTCTCGGGGTCGTTTACGATATCAAACGTCACATCTTCATCTTTCAAACGGATGAGACCCTGCATGATTTTTTCTTCATCGCCCTTATTGACAGGCGAGATGGCGAGCGTCAAGCACGGGATCGGCAGTTCAGGCGCGATGATCCTGAGAGGATCGGCCTTCATCGTCAGCGTATTGAGCGTCACCGTGTCCGACAATTTTGCGATCGAGCCGATGTCTCCGGCGACGACTTCTTCCGTCGATGTCTGCTTGCTGCCGTTCTGGTAGTTGAGGCCGATCAGGCGCTCTTCTTTCTCCTGATTCACGTTGTAGACGGTGCCCTCATCTTTGAACGTGCCCGAAAAGACGCGGAACAGAGAGATACGGCCGACGAAGGGGTCGACGAACGTCTTGAACACGAATGCCGCAAGAGGGCCGTCCGTTTCGGAGTGAAGAAGAATTTCTTCGCCGTTCTTGTTAATTGCTTTAACGGGATGACCGTCGGTAGGTGTCGGGAAAAACTTGGCTATGGAATCGAGCGCGAATGAGACACCCAAATTCTCTTGCGCCGAACCGGCGAAGACGGGCATGATGGATCCGGCAGCGATCGCTTTGCGCATTCCATACGCTTCTTCTTCTGGCGTGAAATCTTCACCCTCGAAATATTTCTCCATGAGGTGTTCGTCGTTCTCCGCCATTTGCTCCTTGAGCGTCTCGGCGTACTCTTCGACGACTCCCGCCAGAGCGTCCGGCAGATCCGTCGCTTTCATCTCACCGCGTTTCCCGGTAAAGGAATAAGCTTTTGCGCTGAGCACATCGACGATTCCCGTCATTTTCTCATTTTGCATGATCGGCAACGAAAGCGGCAGAACTCGCGCCCCATAGGCGTCTCGCAATTCGCCCACGGTCTTCTCAAAGTTGGCGTTCGCCTCGTCCATACGGTTGACGAAGAACGCGACGGGGATATTCTCACCTCCTGCATTGCGCACCGCTTTTTCAGCGCCGACAGATAAACCGTCTTTCGCCGACATGATGATCAATGCCGTGTCGCCCGCGAACATACCGAGGATCTGTTCACCGAGAAAATCAAAATCACCGGGTGTATCGATAAAGTTGAGCTTGTGTTTCTTCCATTCACACCATGCGACGGATGTGCTGATCGACGACCCGCGGCGCATTTCCTCCGCATCGAAGTCGGTCACCGTATTCCCGTCGTTCGAACGGCCCATACGGTCGATCACGCCTGCATTGTAGAGCGCGGCTTCGACAAAAGCTGTTTTGCCGACGCCGCCGTGACCCATCACGGTGATGTTTCTGATTTTGTCTGTCGTAAATTTCATATTTTCCCCCTTTGAGAAGTTGCTTTTTGCTATTATACCGCATGTTAGCGCGTATCATTCGTACGGTTCAAGTTCTGCCGTGAAATGACGCAGAACTTTTTCTTGTTTGACGATGCGGAAGCCTTTTACGCGCTCGCTGTCGGCCATCACTTTCTGCAATGATGTCGCGACGTAATCGAGATGCGCCTGCGTGTAGGTCCGCCTCGGTATACAGAATCTTGAAAACTCCATCTCGGCCTCCGGCTGCTCGCCCGTCTCGGGATCGGGGTCAAGGATGAAAGACCCGACGTCACACCCGCGGATCCCCGCCTCGCGATACAGCTCGACACAGAGAGAATGTCCCGGGAAGCGATCGTACGGGACATGCGGCAAAATCGCGCGCGCGTCGACGAAGACGGCGTGTCCGCCGGCAGGCAGCTGGCAAGGAACACCGAGTTCCGTCAGCCGTTCCGCCAAATAGCGCGTCTGTCCGATGTAAGAGCGGAGGAAATCTTCGTCAATGCCCTCTATCAACCCCACGGCGAGCGCGTCGAGGTCGCGCCCGGAGAGTCCGCCGTACGAGACAAAGCCCTCATACGGAACGACGAGGCTTCTGGCCTTTCTGAAGAGCTCCTCGTCTTCGCGAATGCCGACGAGCCCGCCCATGTTAACGAGGCCGTCCTTTTTTGCCGACATCGTAAATGCGTCCGCGTCTTTGAATATATCGCGGACAATATCGCCGATCGGGCGATCGCTTTGACCTTCTTCCCGTTCTTTGATGAAAAAAGCGTTCTCGGCAAATCGCGCCGCGTCGATCACGAACGGGATGCCGTATCGGCGCGCGATCTCTGCCGTCTTGCGTATGTTGGCGAGGGACACGGGCTGGCC
>JGI24708J26588_10001004_pt1 | contig 22571 bp, 17 predicted proteins | sample BioPla1DNA2_FD_26588 | JGI IMG/M metagenome (IMG submission 26588) | reverse complement strand
TCCTCTCCGTGATGAAGATCCGCTTGGAGAAAGGTGGCCTTGATTCGGTCACAAGGAGGGGTATATCTCATGGCTTATCCAGAATTTGATCGATCCCGTTTAATTATCAAACCACTGGCTCATCGCCACCATGATATGGATTTGGGGGATGTTTGGACTCTAGATGCACCTATCCCCGAGTTCCGCAGCCAGGCCTTAGATACAGTAGCCCACAGGATTGTAGAGGCCCGGGCCCGGGGCGCCGCGGTGATTGCAATGATGGGTGCCCATGTAATCAAGCAGGGGATGAGTCGGTTTGTTATTGAGCTCCTAAAGCGGGGCTATATAACCCATTTTGCTCTGAATGGAGCCGGAGCCATCCACGATTTCGAGCTGGCCCTTGTTGGCGGCACTACTGAAAGCGTAGCTCGATACATTAGCGAGGGACAATTTGGACTCTGGCAAGAGACAGGTAGGATCAACAGCATAGCTAAACAGGCCCAATCAGCTGGTCTAGGCTTAGGTGAAGCATTGGGCCAAACCATTGTTGAAGAGGCTTTCCCCCACAAAGATGTGAGTCTTCTGGCCGCTGGATACCAGCACAGGGTACCTGTTACTATTCATGTGGCTTTGGGACAGGACATAATCCATGAGCACCCCGATTGTGATGGAGCTTCTCTTGGAGCCACTAGCTATCGAGATTTTCTTATTTTCACCCATTCTGTATCCGGCCTAGAAGGTGGAGTTGTGCTCAATTTTGGTACCGCAGTTATGGGTCCCGAGGTCTATCTTAAGGCTCTGGCCATGGTACGCAATGTAGCCCATCAAGAAGGGCGTACCATAAGCAAGTTTACTACAGCCGTGTTTGATTTACTGCCCTACGCTGATGAAGACTATCATACGGTGCCNCCCAAAACAGATTTTCGTTACTATTACCGCCCTTGGAAGACCATGCTGGTGAGAACTGTCAAAGATGGCGGAGAGAGCTTTTACATTCAAGGCGATCATCAACAGACTATACCCAATCTACTTCGTCTTTTGGAAGAACTAGGTGATTAAGTCTAGAAGAGCCCACGGCTTGCGCCCATTTGCGGGCAAAGTGTCACAGGATGGTTAATTATCAGTAAAACGTGTTAGTTGTGTGTTAAACATGTCCCCAAGCCATTTACAGGCACACCGGCAGCGGTTATAATGACAGCTGTTGGTGTGCTCTTTCATGCACATCAATCATGAATGGCTTTGGAGGGATGAAGAATGACTTGGTTGAATGCATATGCTGCTCGCAATCCCCGTAGAGTCATGGAGATTAAGGCCAAGAAAGAAGCAAGAAACATGCAGAGAGCCTCCCGGGAAGAGCGTTTGGCTCAGCTAAAGGACACTGTTCTTGAGCACGGACTTGGTTACCGCTTTCTCTAGGCCCATGGGGATTGTAGAGTTGGATCGTGACAGTAATAATTCATTCGATTGTAAAGGCGAGGGTTGCAGCCCTCGCCTTTCGACATACAAGGGCAAAGCTCAGCTTCCGGTGCTTGGCCCGCCATGGCAAGCAGTCCAACTTAGCCTTCTGAAGCAGCGTGCAACCGCAATAGGCTGACCGCCGCTAACACTCCCAGTAGCAGGAAAGCCAAGAGCATGATCAGTGGAGCGTGGGCATTTGCCTCAAACAAACGGCCTGCTAGTGGAGTAAGTGGCACTAGCACGATCATAGTGATAGAGTTCATGGCGGCAATAAAAGGCGCTCTCTGCCGATCTTCGAGCACATTGGCAATAAATGTGTCCCGCACGGGGTTAATTAACGCAGTGCCTATGGCAATCAAGATGGCGGATATGGCCAATAGACCATAGGTGCCCGGAGGGGTAACCATGAAGAGGAAGACCCCGCCAGAAAGCAGAAGGGAGCTCAAGAGCAACCATTGGGGCAATTTCTCTATCTGAACCCGGGGAACCAGAAGAATAAGGGTTAGAATGATGAATATCGATGAAAAGGAAGGCCAGAATGCTACAAACCCTGGTGTTAGGCGTAGCCCGTCGGGGTGGGTCATATAAAGTGCGGAATATGTATTCCATATGGTTGCGTAGGCAAAGTTGATCATGCTAAGGAGAAATAGCCGGGATAGAGTACGGTTGCTAAATCCCTCTAGAAGAGCCATCTTATAGTTGGCCAAAGATGCCTTAAGAGTGGTTTTCTGGTTCTCGTTAATTAGGGCGGTTCCAATGGAAGTTTCCCTCACTGAAAAGGCCCGGATCAGCACCATGGTGGCTATGGAAGCAGCTGTGATACCATAGATGATCCTGGTGCCTAAGATAACTCCTTTNCCCTCAACGATCCAACCGGAGATGGGTGAGAAAAGGCCGGCTCCCAAGACTACCAACTGGAAAGCGGCAAAGACTGCAGGTCGCTTCCCAGGATGGGTATCCTCGACTAGAAGACAGTTCCAGCTGGGACTAATGATCATATTGAAACCGTTCAAAACGGCTGCAATGGCGAAGTACCACACATTTTGCGCAACCATCCAGATCAGCGGCGGTATTATCCAGGCAATGATATCGAAAAAAATCAGAGTACGCTTGCGTCCGAACCGATCGGCGACATATCCACCAAAAGGGGCCACTAACATCTGAGTGATGAGGACAAGTGAAGCCATCCACCCGATTTGCGTAGCACTCAATCCCAAGGCTGCCATGAATAAAGATGCATAGCTTCTAGTCCAAGTGACTGGTATGCCCCATAGGGGCTCTGTGCCAAGCAAAATCTTGACATTGCGGCTCACTCCATGGGTCAACTCGTGATATCTGGCTGCCATACGTTCTTTAGCCGTCGGCTTACTATCCATAGGTGAAAGACTGGTGTTTGNCATAGTATAGTGGAAGGCGCCGACCTATTAGGGCGGGAAATGCCTTCTACCTCCTTTCTCAATCTGCAACGTTGCTGCGAAAAAGGGCCTTCGCTACTAGAACAACCCTGTTTCTTTTAGGGCATCGCGTACAGCTTCTTTGAGCAATTCTCTATCTTTTGCTATTCTAACTGCAACCTGAGTACCACTGGTTCCCATTGTCAGGTCGGCAATATCCCTGGATTTGCCTGTTGACCGGCCAGCAAATACTTCCTTACTGTCTCTGCTGTCTAGTATAACATAGTGTAGTTCTACAGTTTTCTGTTGAGTTAAACGCACCTCAGTTTTTTCTGTCCCCATGGTTAACTGTCCGGTATGACTGGGTTTTCCCTCAGAGGTGACGGATATGATGGCCACATATTCCGCATCGAGTTCAGCACCTAATCTAGTCAGATCAAAGGCAGCAATCTCGTTGAGGCTCTGACTATCCCCATGGGAAAATAGCTCAAGCCGCTGGTGGACGGATGGAGAGACCACCTTCACTTCCGGCAATTTGCTTTCTATATATCTACTGATAATTGGCTCAAGATACTCTGCCTCTTCAGCTTGAACCAATAGACCTAGACTATTTATGCCTAGACTTGCTAGTTTGCCTGGCTGAGGCTGACAGCCGCTGCTGGCTACTAGTAATGTCAGGATAAAGATTAGCCCGAAGAGTTTTGTTGCGTTGTCTTTTGGGTAAGCATTACTACTGCAACTTCCCATGTCTTGCTCGCCTCCCTCAGTTCACATACGTATTTTCGCCGACAGCCGACTAGACCCTTTTTTGCTAGCGAACTCTTGGCAATGCCCAGGGCGACTGATTCACCTATGGGGTGGCACACTAAGGATGTGAATCTTGGGCGAAGAATCTACGGATTCGATAAATGGCTGGTTGGGTCTCAGTGACAGATCTTGACAAAAAGGTCAGATCACGCGACAATACCCCCATGGGTATATAAAGAAAGGTGTTCCAAAGGAGGTGGTAAGAGTGCTCAAGGTGACAGAACGGGCTGCAGAAGAGCTGAAGAAAATGATAGCCGCGGAGGGAAAGGCTGACGTGGTGGTGAGATTGTATCTGGCAGGTATGGGCTGAGGGGGCCCCCGTTTTGGATTGACTCTGGAAGAGTCAACAGCTAATCCTCAAGATCAGGTCTATGCCGTCAATGGCATTAAATTCGTAGCAAGTGCCAATGCTGAATCATTCCTCCAAGGTNCGACCATCGACTTTCGAACGGGCCTTTTTGGGAGGGGCTTCAGTATCAGTGGTTCCCGGACATCAACCTGCTAGTGCCCATGATTGCAAAGGCGTCAGGTGTGTAGTTTGGTACAATAGTAGTGGAGCCCACCTAGCATTTCATAGTATAATATATTCGGGGTCTTGGTAGGCCCCGGTCTGGGAGTAGATGGGTCCTGGTGGGTCCTCAGGGCTTCAAACCCTGTATCGGGCGGTGATCCTGTCCGGGGTGGGTTCGATTCCCACATACTCCCGCCATGTGTGCCCTGCCACTATCTTCGTCTTTGGGGACGGGAAGGCAGGGCATTCTTTGGGATTCAAAGACACCGGATACCGGCGTCCCGCTTGTGGTGTGGCTTTTTGGGTGTAATAGCCCGTGTAACCCGTGTAAAGCTGGAGAGGGAGTGTTTAGGTGGGATGGAACATGGTAAGGAGTTGCTGCTAAAGGTGTTGCCATCGGTAGATAGCTGTCTCGCACATCCCAAGATGCGAACACTCTTGGCACTATATCCGCGACAGCAAGTAGTCGGTGCCTTAAGAGCTGCCCTCGACGAGNTGCGCAGCAACTTGCTCCAAGGGGTAATGGAAGGACTGTCCCGAGGNGAATTAGTGACCTTGGCGGTGGCGNAGGCCAGTGATTTTCTTCTCGCTCTACGGACCGCTCGGCTGCAACCGGTGATTAATGCTACTGGCATAATCCTACATACCAACCTAGGCCGGGCAGTACTGCCCAGGAAAGTGATAGAGTCCATATCCCGAATTGGCTGCGGCTATAGTAATCTGGAGGTAGATCTGGCCACAGGGAAAAGGGGCTCTCGCCAGGCTTGGGTTCAGGAGCTTCTTAAAGATCTTACTGGAGCTGAAGCTGCCCTGGTCGTCAACAATAATGCCGCAGCGGTATGGCTTTGTCTAAACACTTTGGCCAGGGATCGGGAGGTTATTGTCTCTCGAGGCGAACAGGTGGAGATCGGTGGCAGTTTTCGCATTCCTGATGTTATCCGGCAAAGCGGCGCTAAGTTGGTGGAAGTGGGCACTACCAACAGGACACACCTGGCCGATTATCAGGGGAACATCAGCGAGAGTACGGCCGTGTTGCTTAAGGTTCATACCAGTAATTATCGGATTGTGGGTTTTACTGCTTCTGTGTCCCGGGAAGAGCTGGTGGGTCTAGGTCGTTTGAGTGGTGTCATTGTCATGGAGGATTTGGGTAGTGGCAGTCTCATCGACTTATCTCAGTTTGGGTTGCCGGTGGAGGCGACGCCGAAGGTTAGTATTGCCGCGGGCGTAGACTTNGTGACATTTAGCGGCGATAAGTTGTTAGGCGGCATGCAAGCCGGACTAATCGTGGGGCGGCGGGAGCTCATTCAAAGAATTGCTCAAAACCCTCTGGCCCGAGCTGTGAGAGTAGACAAAACTACCCTGGCGGCCCTTGAGTCTATACTCAGTTTGTACCAAGAGCCCGAGAGACTGCTAGAGGAAATCCCTACTCTGAAGATGTTGGCATTGCAGAAAGCTGATCTAAATCAGAGGGCCTCGAAACTACTGGAGGTTGTTCAAGAGGCGGTATCGGACCAAGGGGATGTCAGCCTNTCTGATACAACAGGGAAAGNAGGCGGCGGAACACTGCCTGGCGTTGAGCTGCCGGATAAGGCAGTGGCCTTTCGGCCCTATTCCATGTCAGTAAGCGAGTTACAGGCACGCCTTCGACTGGTAGGACTGGGGCGCCCGGATAGTGGGCTTTTGCCTGTGATTGCGCCCATTGAGCAAGATGAATTGGCTTTGCACGTACGGACGTTGCTAGCGGGACAGGATNAGATAATCGGGAAAGCGCTGAAGGCGATCCTAAGGGGGCAAGGCGAATGAGGCATATCGTACTCGGGACAGCCGGTCACGTAGATCACGGCAAGACAGAGCTAGTCCGCCGCCTTACCGGAGTAGATACAGACCGCCTAGATGAGGAGAAGCAGAGGGGAATGACCATTAATTTGGGTTTTGCCCCTTTTTTGCTGCCAGACGGCAGCCAGCTTGCAATAATCGATGTACCCGGCCATGAGAGGTTTATCAAGACCATGGTAGCGGGGGTTATGGGTATAGACTTGATTCTTTTGGTCATAGCCGCCGACGAGGGGGTAATGCCCCAAACTAGGGAGCATGTTGATATAGTGACCCTCTTGGGGGTTAGACACGGTGTGGTGGCTTTAACCAAGAGCGATTTAGTGGAACCAGATTGGCTAGAAATGGTGATGGCAGAGGTTCAGGACTTTCTCGATGCTACTCCCTTAGCATGTGCCTCCATCTTACCNGTATCGGCGAAAACGGGAGAGGGTATTGACAAGTTGGTAGCTGCCATCATGGCGGCCAAGGCCGACATCCCTGNCAAGGATGCCAGTAACTCGGCATTTCGCTTGCCCGTTGACCGCGNTTTTGCCATGGAAGGACATGGCACAATCGTAACTGGAACCATATATGGCGGGTCTATCCACAAAGGAAATCAGGTAGTTGTTCTTCCCCAGAACAAAGAGGCTAAGGTACGGAATATCCAAGTCCACGGTCAAGGTGTCCATATGGCAAGTGCCGGTGAAAGATGTGCTTTAAACCTTACAGGGGTTGTCACAGATGACATCAAGCGGGGAGATACAGTTGCCTATCCAGGGACACTAGGTGTGACTAAGCAATTTGATGCTGTACTGACCTCAGTTAANAGGTCNTCTGTTATTACCCACGGTCAAAGGGTAAGATTGCATTTGGGAACGGCAGAAGTCATGGCTANGATAAGGGTCATCGGTGATGATATTATNCCTGGGGTCACGGGATATGTTCAGTTTTATACGGAAGAACCAGTCGTTGCATTAAGGGGTGACAGATACATAGTTCGGTCTTTTTCCCCCATTACCACCATTGGTGGAGGGCAGGTACTTTTGCCCAATGCGCCGCGGCGTCGCCGCTACGATCCAAGGCATCGGCGGGAGCTGGAGATAGAAGCTACCGGTTCTCCCAGGGAGCTTATCCACCTTGTNCTAGCTAGGGAGCGCCAGCATCTGGCTCGGGGTTTGGCTAGTATTCCGCCGGTTTCCCCAAGGGAGCTCAGCCATATGGTTCACTTGCCGGAAATGTCGGTGAGAGCGGTGCTCTTGGATGGAGGGTTTGTGGATATGGGCAACAAGTATATGGCCGAAGAGGACTATTTGGCTGCTGCCCGGGCAGTGCGAGGGATCCTTGAGACACTTCAAGCCAAAGCACCTTTTCGTTTAGGTATAGATCGGGAAGAACTAAGAAGCAGCCTATTTGCGAACTGGGAGCGCAGGGACTTTGCTGGTGTGCTGGAGCGGTGGTCACAGGAGACCATTATTCTGGTGGAGGGTCCGTGGGTAGGTGACCCGGAAGTTTATGGGCGGCTCATCCAAGGAAACGATCCTGCTTTGCAGGAGTTAGAGGCGATTATTTTGGACGCGGGCTTACAGGTTCGCACAGTGGCAGAAATGGCATCTTTGCTATCCTACCCCCTTGATTTTGCCAAAGACATGCTAGAGCTCTTGCTCCATGTTGGCAAGGTTGTGCAGATAGCACCGGGCATGATCTTGCACCAAGAAAGCATCCAGAAAGCTATTCAGACCGTGGGGGAGCATTTGGCTGCCGAAGGCTTGATAACTGTAGGGGAGTTGCGAGATTCCCTCAAGACCAATCGCAAGATGGCTGTGGCTTTGTTGGAGTATTTTGATGGCCAAGGCATCACTAGAAGGGAAGGCGAGGGGCGGGTGCCTGGGCCCCGCTTGGCTGATGCCCTGCTCGGATGAGTTGTTAGTTCATTGGCAGGAATTTGATCTGGGTGCGAGAAGGAAATATGGATGGATTACCGGTGGATTCCGTGGCCACCGGTCTTTGCCGATTATACTAAAGATATAGACGGCTCCCCAATTGGACATGCTATTTGATTGAACCTATACGGAGGGTTCTTGGGAGGAGTGGTTTTGGCAGTGGGAACGCTGTTTGGCCTTTTGGGAGGCCTAGGGCTGTTTCTGTATGGAATGAACCAGATGGGAGACGGCCTTCAGAAGATAGCGGGTAATCGGATGCGTCACCTGCTGGAGGTTTTGACCAGCAATCCGATAATCGGNGTATTTCTGGGGGCATTCATCACAGCAATCATTCAAAGCAGTAGCGCCACAACGGTGATGGTAGTAGGGTTCGTTAATGCAGGACTCATGAATCTGCCCCAGGCTATTAGCGTAATCATGGGGGCGAATATCGGTACGACTATTACTGCGCAGCTCATTGCGTTTGATATAGGAGCCTATGCTTTGGCGTTCGTAGCTTTAGGGGCTTTGCCATATCTTGTGGGCAAGCGCAAGCGCTGGCGTTATCTAGGGCAAGTCTTTGCGGGATTTGGTATTTTATTTCTTGGTATTGAAACCATGAAAGGCGCGATGGCTCCCCTCAGCGATACACAGGCGTTTGCCAACCTGACCTTGAGAATGTCTGATAACTGGTTGTATGGACTAACGATGGGAACAGTGATGACAGCCATCATGCAAAGTAGCTCTGCTACCATCGGTATTATCCAGAGTCTGGCCGGTGAGGGCCTAATTACCTTGTCAATGGCCTTGCCCGTCTTGTTTGGTACGAATATCGGTACTACTGTCACCGCCTTGATTTCCAGTATAGGAACTTCGGTGACGGCTCGGCGGGCAGCAGCATCGCATCTTTTGTTTAACGTGGCAGGTACACTGATCTTTTTGCCGTTGCTTCCGTGGTTTTCCAAGATAGTGACTTCTACCAGCCACGCACCTATCCGGCAGATTGCCAACGCCCATACCCTGTTTAATGTGGCCAACACCCTAGTCTTGTTGCCCTTTGCGGGGCTACTGGCTTATACTGTGAGCAAGCTGATTCCGGCAAAGCCCAATGGCGAAGAACTCACTTTGCATTTGGACAGCCGTCTATTGACCACGCCGGCGGTCGCCTTAGAGCAGGCGTTTAGTGAAGTTATGCGCATGGGTCAGATGGCTCTAGAGATGCTCCGGGTGGCCAAAGAGAACATAACGACCCCTACTGAGGATGGTCTGGCTCGGATACTAGAGTTGGAGGAAGCCATCGATGAATACGAAGCAGGTATTGTACAGTACCTAGTGGAACTGTCCAAACGGTCCCTCTCTGAAGATCTGGCCGAGAGACACCGTCAACTATATCATCTCATAAATGATATTGAGAGAGTTGGTGACCATGGTGAGAATATCCAGGAGCTCTTGGCCCACAAGCTCGCCAACGAGGCAGTTTTTAGCGAGACAGCGACTAAGGAGCTAGAGGAGTTCCTCGACTATACTATGGAGACTTTTAACTTGGCCTTATTAGCATGGGAAAAAGACGATCCGTCCTGTGCCTTAACAGCCAGGGAGAGAGAACCCCAGATCGATAAGCAGGAGGAGTCCCTTAGACTGAGCCACATTGACAGACTAAACCAGAATCTGTGTTCACCGATATCTGGTGTGATTTTCCTCGACATCATCTCCAACCTAGAGAGGGTTGGGGACCATGCTGCCAACATCGCCGATGTTTATGTAGGTGAAGAGGTACACGGGGTTAGGAGCTAGGTTTGTTGCAGATTACTATCTTGGTAGTAGAATATCAAGGAGAGATGCAAGATGAACAAGACTTTGGTAGCGGAGAAGCTGCGCTTCGACTATACGCCGGCATCGGCCTTTCTAGGTGAGCACGAATTGTCGTATATGGCAGAACAAGTGCGGGAAGCTCACAAGCTTTTGCATAGCGGCAAGGGACCCGGTAATGAGTATTTGGGTTGGTTGGAGCTGCCCAAGAACTATGACAAAGAAGAGTTTGCTCGCATTAAGGAGACCGCTGCGACAATACAGGCCAAAGCCGATGCTTTTGTGGTCATCGGCATCGGGGGTTCTTATCTCGGGGCCCGGGCGGCTATCGAAATGCTGACACCGGCTTTTGGCCATGACGGGGTACCTGTCTACTATGTAGGGAACAACTTAAGCAGTAGCTATATGGCGGACCTTCTAGCGCTCTTGCAGGATAAGGATGTGTGCCTCAATGTTATATCGAAGTCTGGCACCACCACTGAGCCTGCCTTAGCTTTCCGGATCTTTCGGGACTTCGTGGAGGATAAATATGGCAAGGCAGAGGCGAAGCGGAGGATCTTTGCCACCACCGACCGCTCCAGAGGAGCTCTAAGAGAGCTTTCCGAGAGCGAGGGCTACGGGACCTTTGTTATACCCGATGATATCGGGGGAAGGTACTCAGTACTGACAGCAGTGGGGCTTTTGCCTATGGCTGTGGCGGGAATTGATATCGAGGCAGTGATGGCCGGGGCCGAAGCGGCTATGAGTAACTACGGGTCACCTAGCCTAAAAGCAAATCCGTGTTACCAGTATGCTGCTGTACGTAACTGCCTGCATCGCAAGGGTAAGGTAATGGAGATCTTGGTGACGTACGAGCCGGCATTGCACTATTTCACCGAGTGGTGGAAGCAGTTGTTCGGCGAGAGTGAGGGTAAAGACGGTAAGGGGTTATTCCCTGCATCTGTAGAGTTTACAACTGATTTGCACTCTATGGGTCAGTACATCCAAGATGGTATGCGCTTGATGATGGAGACAGTCATTCAGGTGGAGCGACCTGGGGCAGAGCTGACCATAGAAAGGGATTCTGAAGATCTTGACGGACTCAACTATTTAGCCGGCAAGACTGTTGACTATGTGAACCGCAAGGCCTTAGAAGGTACTTTGCTGGCCCATGCCGATGGCGGCGTGCCTAGTGTAGTGGTGGGAGTACCGGAGCTAAGCGAGTTCCATTTTGGGCAGTTGGTTTACTTCTTCGAGAAGGCTTGTGCCATTAGTGGGTATGTTTTGGGTGTCAACCCCTTTGATCAGCCGGGTGTCGAGGCCTATAAGCAAAATATGTTTGCCTTATTGGGGAAACCTGGATTCGAAGAGGAGCGGGCAGCTTTGGAGAAGCGCTTATCCCGCAAGTAGTCGCAGTGACAACGAAGATTTGAGAGCAAATCAGTACTTTTGGCACATTCGGTGCATCGATTAGGAGGATAATCTGTGATACTACCTTATCCCTTTACCTTTCACCCCCTCTACAAGGAGAAGGTCTGGGGTGGGACGGGATTAGCTGAGCAGTTTGGCCGACAGCTTCCCGGTAGCAATATTGGAGAGAGCTGGGAGATTGCTGCCCATGAAAATGGTGTTAGTGTCGTATCCCAAGGGCCGTTGGCCGGCAGAACTCTGCCAGAGTTGGTGCAATTGTATGGCCGCAAGCTCTTGGGGACAGCCCTGCCAGACTCGGCCATGCTCAACTTTCCCTTACTCCTTAAAATACTTGATGCCAATGATTATCTTTCTGTTCAGGTACATCCCGACGACGAATACGCAGCTGATCACGAAGTGGGTGAAGCGGGGAAATGGGAAGCTTGGTATATAATCGCCGCGCAACCTGGTGCAGAGATCATCTATGGCCTGCGTCCTCATACCACCCGGGAGGAACTTAGACACGCTATCCAAGAGGGGATAATCCAGCAGTTTCTTGGGCGGGTGCCTGTCAAGGCCGGTGATGTTTTCGATGTCCCTGCAGGGCTCGTCCATGCTCTGGGCAGAGGGGTCATGGTGGCGGAAATTCAGCAAAACTCCGATGCAGTATACCGGTTATATGATTGGGATCGGGTAGACGACCTGGGCAACCCACGACCTTTACACATTAAGAAGGCGCTGGATGTAATCCAGTTTGCAGGTCAAAGGACCGAAGCTGTGCCGGGACTGGCCATAGCAGCTCCCCAAGGAGAGAGAATCATATTAGTGGCTAATCGCTATTTTGCCTTGGAGATACTAAACATCGATGGAGCTATGCAGGAGTCTACCCAAGGTGAAAGGTTTCATCTGCTCCTGTGCCTAGAGGGAGGATTTACGCTGNAACCNAGCTACGGAAGTTCCGTTTACTTAGGGTCTGGTACTTCTGTTTTAGTGCCGGCGTGCATCATAGATTATTCCCTCTTGGGCAGAGGCAAAATCATGAAGTGTTACGTTCCGGATATCGAGCGCGACATAGTAGAGCCACTGTCGTCCCATGGATATACCCAGGCAGAGATGATGGCCCTGGTGGCAGGTTTGAGTGATTACCGGATTCGGTACTTGCCTTTGACGGAAATCTAGAATCGACTGCTCGTTGTCGATTGATCCCCGGATACATCGGTTAGTCCTGCGTTCCCCGAGAGCCAAAAAGCGGATCTTTACACTACTTGATATGCGGTACCCTTATAAGGGTACCGCATATTTGTTTAGGAATGAAACTATTATTGAAAGGAAGAGTCAGAGACGCGCCAAAATTCGATCTAAAATGATAATAGTATACAGATTCGCGCAAATAGTGGCGCGGTTCTGGTAACTGTTGACAATAGTTACAAAGAACGATACAATGGAAACGTACCTAGGACAAAAGTCCCGTATGGAGCATTTGGTTCCCCCCATCATGGCCACAGTTGAAGGAGGGAGAAAGGCTAGTCCGCAGATGTTGATGTCTCGCGGTCTGCCTGCAGAAGTGAGATTGCCCTTTCATTGGAGAAAACAGCAAAAGGTTACGGCTACTGAAGTTGATGACCAGACGACGGTATTAAGGCATATTGGCGTTCTGGCCCTTAATGAGGCTGGTATTGTGGTGTTCTGCAATGCACACATGCTGGAGATTCTAGCCAAGGCAAAGGGTCGTCCTCTATCAGGTGAGAGGCTTGTAGGTCAGCACTTTGAAGATGTTATGGGCGTTCCACTTTCTAAGACCCTAATCGGGTATTCACTGACTCGGAGGGATGAGGCTAGCGGCTGGCGAATTAGGGTCGGTGATCGGTGTCTAATGATGAATACACTGCTACTCTGGGGCCCAAAGAGACAGCTTCGGGGTTGTATAGGATATTATATCCCCGATGCTTCTTCTCCCACAATCTCCGATGACGCCGATGATGCTCGGTTCATAGTGGAGAAGCTCGTGAGGGAGCGCGGCTACCCTACCACTGATTGGATAGCAAATATCTCCTTAGAGCATGCTCTACAGTTATATAAATGCTTAATGCAGAATGGTCACTTCATACCCAATCCCCGATATTGTGTTTTTGCTAATCAATGCGCGTTCAATCCGGAGTGCGGCTTTCTTTCTTTGGATCGGCGACGTTTCCACCGAGCACCTGTAGAGTTGCCGGTGCGGATTTTCATGGCAGCTACCCCTGACGGCCAGGCTGTAGACGGGATCATGGACTCGAAGTTCTGTGAGGGCCGGACAATAGACCTCAGCTTAGGAGGTGCTCGCTTACGGGCTCCAGTCAATTTCCCTTTGGGAACAGTTTTGCGGGTGGAAGTTGACCAGAAGGAGCTCTTTGGCTGCCAGGGTGAGATTGTCTGGTCTAAAGAGATTGAAGCGGGGCATTGGGACCATGGGCTGAGGTTTCTTACCTTAGGAAGGAAAGAGAGAGCTAAGATTATGAGGCTGGTTTCCTTCGGCAAACCTTCCCAGGCCCCGATGGATAGTAGCCCATCCTCCCCGCACATCGTCTCACCTGTTGATGGCATGGTGGTTCAGGCGGTGGCTCTTATCCTGCGTTTCTTGAAGGCTAAGGACATAGATACCTTCACCCATTCTCTGCGCACAGCCCATATTGCGACACAGTTGGGCACGGCTTTACATCTTCCTAAGCATGACATCGTCTTGTTAAGGCATGGGGCACTTCTCCACGATCTGGGTAAACTGGAAATTGATCCTGCTCTGCTCAAAAGTACCTCTGTTTTGGGTCCGGAGCAGAGAGCGATTCTAAGGAAGCATCCGGTGTATGGGGCTAGATTGCTGGAAGGCTACCCACCACTCCGTAGCTTGAGCTTGATAGTGCGCCACCATCATGAGCGACATGATGGAAAGGGTTATCCCGATGGCCTAAGCGGAGAGGAGATACCTTTCCTAAGCAGAATCCTGGCGGTGGCCGATAGCATCGATGCCATGGCCCATTCCCGCCCCTACCGCCCTACTCCCCTTACGGGGCATCAGATCATCGAGATTCTGGGACAGGAGATAGGTCACCAGTTCGATGAAATTGTGGCGAGGGTGGCTATACAACTGTTATCAGAGGGTAAGTTGATTGGGGATGTTTGACATGGGTCTATGGTCATGGGGCTGACCTTTAGCTTCCTTAGGCCCATAGGAGAAGGACTCCTGCCTTTTGCGCTGAACAAAGGAAAGTATGGCAGCAATGCGTTTGCGCAGAGGGGAGAGGTATGATGGGTACAGGTGGTATCCTTTACTGGTCGCGGGTGGTGGTATTAGCCATTGTTTTACTTATTTTGTTTGGGGTATCGGGGGTGATGTTTCCCATCGGTGCCGGCGTGGAGGCCGAATCTACGGCGAGCGGATCTCTATTTACTTTTATAGCATGCCTTCTTCATGCTGGAATCTTAAGCCACTTGATTGTTCGTTCCAGCTGGCATGGCTGGCGTTTGATCGCCGCGATTTTCGTGATCTATTATGGCATTATGACCTTTTTGAGCCAGATTGAGACCGTTGTTTTTCTCGAACATCTAACTGATATCGTGAGGGCAGAGGATCTGCCGGCCCTCTTCGCTCAAGGAGCGATCGTGGCCGGTGTCTTCTCTTTGGTGGCAGTATTGGCCCATGGCAAGTTTAAGAAGCAAACAACTCCAAGCCGCCCTGTTAGCACCTTGCAGCTTACTTATGGCGAATGGATCAAGCGTTTGGGGCTGATTGCCGTGATATATGTGGTGCTGTATCTAGGCTTCGGCGCCCTGGTGTTTAGGCCTTTGGTAGGTGCCGCTTTTAGCGAATACTATGGTGATCTAGAACTCCCTGCCTGGATCCTTTTGCTCCAAGCGGCCAGAGCTTTAGTGTGGGTGGCACTGGCTCTACCGATAATGCGCATGTTTCAAGGGCGAGCCTGGGAAGTTAATCTTGCCATTGCCCTTAGTTACTCNATATTAATGGGAGCATTACTTCTTATCCCAACAGACATTATGCCGACAGCCATTCGATGGGGACACTTCGTGGAGGTCTCCCTTTCGAATTTCATCTTTGGCTGGCTTGTTGGCGCCATATTGCAGCAGCCCGGAAAGAATGCAGAAATCGTAAGGTAAAACTCTTTTCAGGTTCTGCTTCCAGAAGGAGCAGCCTTGGCTTAACATATAGCCTGCCCGTGGTGAACCGTATCATAGCGTGAGCCCAGTGGAAATTAGCACAGGGCTCACGCTTTAANATGAATCGATCAGTTCCCTAGCGATATCGAGCTAGGGCAGCTATTTCCGCTTCATCTTCCAGCAGTTTTGCCGTACGGGAAGGCTGGTACATCACGTTATAGTATTCCGCCAGCATTCTGCGGGAAGAGAACCGATGATAGGCCGTATCTATAGCCGCNCGCATCATGGTCTGCCATTGGACGGGGTTTTCATAATAAGTCGGTATGACCTCTTCCAAGAGCACCTCATACAAGCTGGCCAGATCGTATTTGGATTGCAGTCCGCCCTCATAGCCGCCACCAAACTGCCAGCCATTAATGCCGTGTTGGCAACCTTCCAGCCACCAGCCATCCAATACGCTAAAGTTAAGGCACCCATTCAGGGCTGCCTTAATGCCAGAAGTACCTGAGGCTTCAAGCGGTCTTTGGGGATTGTTGAGCCAAACATCACATCCAGCAGTGAGTAAGCGACCGAGCTTCATATCATAGTTCTCCAAGAAGACGACACTTCGGGGAAAACGGCGGGACATCTCTACGATTTTGCTCAGTACCAGTTTTCCGGATTCATCCTTGGGATGGGATTTGCCGGAGAAGACCATTTGTACGCGGCCACTGTTGAGTAAAGGTTCCATGATATCCATGCGATGGAAGATAAACTCCGGCCGTTTATACAAAGCGGCCCGACGGGCAAACCCCATGNCCATGAACTGGGGGTTGAGCTCTACTCCGGTTCTCTTGGCGATGGTCTGCAAAAGCTCCCGTTTGGCTTCCATATGGGCATTCCAAAGTCCTAGGTTCGACATGTAGGCTCGGCGGATGCTAGGGTGCATCCAGGTGTCGAGATGAACCCCATTGGTGATGGCCACGATGGGGGCTCGATCATCGATGTCTGACCACATGGATCGAGTCGTGATGCCGTGGAGCTTGGATACACCGTTAGCTATGTGNGCTAAGCGCATACCTCCCACAGTCATGTTAAAGGGATCGCCACCGATCCTTCGCATCTGTTCCCAAGATAGGCCATTGTAAGCTCCCATGTACTGTAACAGGCCGTGGTCATGAGTTTCATTGCCAGCCATGACTGGGGTGTGAGTCGTAAAAACTACTTCCCGGCGCGTAGCTGCTAGCGCTTGCTCAAAGGATTGCCCTTGGGCCATTTTCTGCCGGATGAGCTCGACCCCGGCTAGAACAGCATGCCCTTCATTGAAGTGGTATACGTCTACCGTATGGCCTAAGGCCTCTAGAGCCCGTACACCGCCTATACCTAGGACGATCTCTTGAGCGATGCGATCTTGGGCTTCGCCTCCGTATAACCTTTGGGTGACCCAATGGTAATCGCTGCCGGGAATAGTGGCATCGAGGAGATAAAGGGGCGCATTATCGTAAGCATCAACTCGCCATACTCGAATGGGGACTTCGTCTTGTCTAATATTGACATACACGACAATCCCAGTATCTTGTAACACGTCACGGGCATAGGTGGCGGGTTTATCATAGGGCCATCCATGTTCGTCTACAAATTGGGAGGTATAACCTTCTTTCCATAGGATACCTACCCCTACGAAGGGCAGTTTCAAGTCATGGGCGGTCTTGAGGATGTCTCCTGCCAGAATGCCCAAGCCCCCTGCATAGATGGGCAGGTCTTCACCAAGGCCATATTCCATACAAAAATANGCAACTCGAGGTTGATACTTGCTGTAGCTCATGATTAGCTCCTCCTGTATACTCTGGAGATGGCCGGTTCNTTGGCAAAAAATAAAGGACGGTGGTTGATTCCACCCAATGATAGTCTGCACAATAAAGCCTATGATTAGATCGAACAATAGTTGAGCCTTGAGGTAAGCTTATCCAGGTCACTAGTAAGAAGGGCCGTGGAAGAAATCGTACTGCACCAACTCGGTGGATGTGGTAAACTGAGACTATCTGGTTGGGGAGGGACGCAAGTTGAGATTACATGAAAGTGACGAATGGCTATTTCGCTTATTCAATAGTCGAATCAGATGTAGATTGCTGGACATTATCTCGGTATGGGTTACACATACTGGTGGCGCCACGTTTACCATCGGCATCACCTTTGCTGCCATAGTGGCGGGTTTGAGTGAAAGACGTGCTTCCTACCTAGTTGCAGGCAGTCGAGCGCTAGCAGCTTTAGCCAGTAGCCACCTTGTCAGCCACATCGTCAAACGAATAGTCAATCGCCCCCGGCCTATGTTAAGACTCGATCACATCAGGACATTCAATGTCCCTATTTGTGCTTATTCCTTTCCCTCTGGGCATACTACTGCTAGTTTTGCCGTGGGTATCAGTTATGCTCTTTCTTTTCCGGGCTATGCTTCCTTGTGGGTTCTGTGGGCTGCCTTGGTAGGATGGTCCCGGGTCTATGTGGGAGTTCACTACCCATCTGACGTATTGGCTGGCAGTATGGTAGGTGCCGTCTTTGCCTTTATCTCTCGCCTCATTGTTCCGGGATTTGCCTGACCCTCTACAGGCTCGCTGTGGTTTGGAGCACCCCTTTGGATGCAATAACAGCCTAATAACAGCTTAAAGCAACAGTTGGAAGCGACCGCAATCTCTACCTTGCTTGACAGGTCGCCAAGCAACAGGTAGTCTTTTACTTGTGCGAATTTTGGGCACCAGGAGGCCAAATGAATTATGGAGTTACGTAATGTGGCGATTATCGCGCATGTTGACCACGGCAAGACAACCTTAGTGGACGGTATACTGAAACAGACGGGGGTTTTTCACTCCAATGCAGATATCCAGGATCGGGTACTAGATTCCGATGAGCTAGAACGAGAACGGGGGATCACTATCCTCTCAAAGAATACAGCGGTCATGTATGGTGGTTGTAAGATCAATATCGTGGACACCCCGGGTCATACTGACTTCGGTGGCGAAGTAGAACGAATTATGGACATGGTGGATGGTGTCCTTTTGGTAGTAGACGCCTTTGAAGGCCCCATGCCTCAAACCCGTTTCGTATTGCAGAAAGCTTTAGCCTGCCCAGTCCAGCCCATCGTGCTCATCAACAAAGTGGATCGGCCAGATTGTCGCCCCCATGAAGTTGTCGACGAAGTATTGGATCTTTTTATCGATCTCGGGGCAGATGAGGCGGTCCTGGACTATCCTGTGTTGTACGGAGCGGCCCGGTTGGGCATAGTAGCTGAGAATTTGGAGGATGCTCTATCAGCCATCAAGAAGGGTCAAGGTTCGGTTCTGCCACTTTTGGATACTATAGTCCGCTACGTGCCTGCTCCCTCCGGTAGCACGCAGGCTCCGCTGCAGCTTATGGTCAGCACCCTTGACTATGACCCGTATATCGGTCGGTTAGCCATTGGCCGAATTCATAACGGTGAACTACANCAAGGGGATANCGTAGCAGTTGTNAGAGCTGGTACTGACAAAATGCTCAAGGAGAGTGTAAGTCAGCTGTTCACCTTCGAGAATCTCAAACGTGTCCCGGCTAGTATGGCTCCAACAGGGGAGATTGTGGCTCTAGCTGGTATGGATCACGTCAATATCGGAGATACCGTTGCTTCTTGGGAAGAACCCAAAGCTTTGCCACCCCTGGAGGTTGACCGGCCAACACTCATGATGCAGTTTAGAGTGAACGACAGCCCTTTTGCTGGTCAGGAAGGCACATACCTTACCTCTCGCCATTTACGGGATCGGTTGGAGCGGGAGAAGCGAACGAATGTGGCACTCCAGGTAAGAGAAACCGAAAGCCCCGACGTTGTAGAAGTGTCAGGCAGGGGAGAGCTTCATCTTGCCATTCTGATAGAGAACATGCGGCGNGAAGGCTATGAAATGGCGGTATCCAAGCCCGAAGTCATCTTCCAGGAATCCGATGGGGGACTGCTTGAGCCTTTGGAGCACCTAGTTATTGACATTCCTACTGAGTACATGGGAGTGGTCATGGATAGTATAGGTACCCGCCGCGGTGAACTGCTTAACATGACCCAAATGGGTGGTGATCGGCTAAAGCTGGAATTCATCGTTCCTACCCGGGGCCTCATTGGGTTCGGATCTGATTTTCTCACCCAAACCCGGGGAAATGGTGTCATGCATTATACTTTCCATGGGTATGGCCCTTATCGGGGCGCTATCCCCCAAAGGACAAGTGGCGCGCTGGTAGCCTGGGAACAGGGAGAAGCCACTGCCTATGCTATTGCTAGTATTCAGGAAAGGGGCACCCTCTTTGTGCGGCCCGGTACCATGGTCTATGAAGGTATGATCGTTGGGGAGAACGCGCGGGAAAATGACTTGGATGTAAACATCGCCAAGAAGAAGCATGTCACCAACATGCGCTCAGCGACTGCGGATATTGCTCCGAAAATCGATGAGCCCCGGATACTTTCCCTAGAAGAGGCACTAGCCTTATAGCTGAAGATGAATTGGTGGAGGTAACGCCTGAAAGCATTCGTTTGCGGAAGGCGGTTTTGGATAGGGGTAAGCGTAATCGGGCCAAGTGATGGGTTATTGATCCTTTGCTGACTTGATTTTCCGCCAGAAGTCCGCATCCTGCTGGTCGGCGGCTTCTAGCCATGCTTCCATGGTGGTGGGTTTCGATGGTGCAGAAGGTTGTACCCGAGATCGCTTTTCAGTGGCTTTAGGTTGCTTCTTCTCTTCTGTTTGTTTGACTATACTATCACGCAACCTATGCAGCTGACCGTTGAGGCGATCGCCGATAGGTACCGCCAAAGGTAAATCACTTGCAGATAAGGAACTCACATATTGTTGGATGGTATCGGGAGAAGCCTCTGGGACTAGACGCTCTCTGTTTTTTTCTAGTGGTTTTGCTTTTCGTCCCCGGCTATATGCTTTCCCCGGACGATTCTCCTCTAAGGTAACCAGTCCGGCGGCGGTCAACCAGTTGAGTGCGGCTTCTTTGGCAGAACTGACAACGAAGATCTCTTGTACTGCTCCGGGGATCTTCCCCGACAGCTTCATGCCTGTTTCTTGGAAATATTGAAATACAATCACCGGTTGCTGGCTGCCGATAGCTGGAGAGATGCGCCCAGGAGTTACTGCTTGCACATGGGGGCAGGCAGCGATTCTTTGCAGTCTCTTGCGAATGCCTGGGATAATGGAGTGTTGTTGTTTGACGCCTCCGCGCCGGTGTCTTTTGGGCATTCCCTCTCATCCTTTAGGTGATTGGCAGTCTTGGGTAGAGCTTCAAGTATTAAAGGTATTATATACATCTGGCTAGGGGGGTTGTCAATCCCACATGCTTACAACAACTTGCAGATCTCCCCTTATCCTTGCTAGAATAGGGTAGAATAAGGACGAAGGTCTGGGAAGTTTGCAGGTAAAAGAGAAGGTGATTCCTTGAAGATTGCGCTGGGACAGATCAATCTGGTAATCGGGAACGTGGAGGATAATATCCGCCGAATTCAGGAACATGTCTCCCAAGCGAAAGAGCAGGGTTGTAGGCTAATCGTTTTCCCAGAGATGGCCGTGACCGGATATCCTCCTCGGGATTTAGTTACCCGCAGTGGTTTTGTCACTGCTGCTCGGTTAGCCGTGGAAGAGCTCGTACGCAATATCCGGGGGATTGCAGTTATTGTGGGTGGGCTGGAAAGCCAGCCTAGTGGAACGGGACAGGGAAGGGTATTGCACAATACTGCTTTTCTTCTCGACGGTGAGGGAGGCATGGTCCCGTGCCATAAGCAGGTTCTGGGTGATTACGATCTGCTGGATGAGGCCCGGTATTTTGCCCCCGGACAGACCACAGGGTGTTGGGAGCTAGATGGTTTGTGCATTGGGGTTAGCATTGGTGAAGACTTGAATGGACCGCTCTTAAAGGCACAGGTAGAGGCTGGGGCGGATCTATTGATCAATATAGGTAGTTTCCCCTATTATTTTGATCAGGAGACCTCTTTGCAGGCAACCTTTTCCCAGATCGCCCATGGGAATGCCTTGCCCCTGGTTTGGGTCAATCAGGTCGGCGCCAATGACGAGACTATTTTCGCCGGTCAGTCATTGGTGGTGGATGCCGAAGGCAACATTTGCGCCCGGGCTAGACCTTTCCGAGAGGAGCTTCTGATTGTGGAACTGGAGAATGGCTACTGGCATGGTGCCATGCCACCGGTTACTACTAACTCCATTGCCATGCTCCATGATGCTTTAGTGATGGGTATAAGGGATTACGTACATAAATCCGGTTTCACCGATGTCGTGCTGGGCTTATCGGGGGGGCTGGATTCTGCGGTAGTTGCCTGTTTGGCAGTGGAAGCATTGGGGCCTGAAAGGGTTCATGGCATATCGCTTCCTAGCCCATACTCGTCGCCGGGTTCTATCACTGATGCCAAGGCCTTAGCGGAAAATCTCGGTTGTTCTTTTCAGATCATCCCTATTACTGATGCCTTTAGGAGCGTCAAAGAGACTTTGGCCGACTGTTTCATCGATCTGGCTCTAGATACGACGGAGGAGAACATCCAAGCTCGACTCCGTGGCCTGTTTTGGATGGCTCTTTCGAATAAGTTTGGCTGGTTAGTATTGAATGCGAGTAATAAATCCGAGCTTGCCGTGGGCTACACGACCTTATATGGCGATATGTGTGGGAGCCTCGCCGTATTAAGTGATGTATACAAGTCCGATGTTTATCGCTTGGCAGACTGGATTAACCGAGAAAAAGAGATAATCCCTGCGGCTACCATGACTAAGCCGCCCTCTGCGGAGCTGCGGCCAGGGCAAGAGGATACAGACAGCCTCCCACCCTACGGCATCCTCGATGGTATTTTGCGGCTGTTCATCGAGGAGCGGAAAACTATCGCTGAGGTTAAGGAAGCGGGTTACCCCCAAGAGACCGTAGATCAGGTACTGAAATTGCTTCTTGGTACTGAGTATAAGCGTTGGCAGGCAGCGCCGGGCCTTAGGGTCTCCAAACGAGGCTTTGGTAGTGGGTGGCGGATGCCCTTGGTATCTAGCTATCAGTGGTTGTGGAATAGTGACGCCTAATCCACGGCAACGATCAAGCTGGGAAGGAGGAGAGGCCCTATGGCAATCTGGAAGTGTTCAGTCTGCGGCGAGACAAAGGAGGGTCGTTGCAGACCGAAGGAGTGCCCTAAATGCGGTGCCCCCAANGAAAAGTTTGAGAAAGAGCAATAGCATCTAGATCATATGAAACCAGGGGATGCCANTATGCGGCTCCTCTGGTTTTTTGGTAATCATCCTTTATCTGGGGAATGATATCAACGCATTCTCTCTTTGACAGGGAGTGGTTACCATTCCTAGGATTCTG
>JGI24708J26588_10000999_pt1 | contig 22609 bp, 16 predicted proteins | sample BioPla1DNA2_FD_26588 | JGI IMG/M metagenome (IMG submission 26588) | reverse complement strand
CCGGGGAGTTCACGGTGAATAATTCTGAAAATCTTTTTTAATTCTTCCATAAGATTTTTTTTCGTATGGAGTCTTCCTGCCGTATCACATATCAGTATGTCTGTATTTTTTGATTTGCAATGTTGGATAGCATCAAAAATTACTGCAGAAGGGTCTGCGCCTTCAGTATGCTTTATCAGCTCTACACCGGCTTTATTTGTCCATATTTCCAGCTGATCTATGGCTGCTGCTCTGAATGTATCAGCAGCTGCAACAGTTACTTTTTTACCATGTTGTTTCAGATAATGTGCCAGCTTTCCTATGGAAGTTGTTTTGCCCACACCGTTAACCCCTATAACTACAATAACCGATGGTTTTGTGCCAAGTTTCAGCCGGGAATTCTCATCGGTTAGTTTAGAGGCAATTATCTCCTTTATAGCAAGACGTACCCCCTGTGTATCGGTTATTTTCTCAGCTTTAACCTTTTCTCTGAGCTCGTCTATTATCATAAGCGATGTATTCATCCCCATATCGGATGTAATTAAAATCTCTTCCAACTCTTCAAAAAGCTCCTCATCCACTTTACCAAAGGATACAAGTACTTCATCGATTCTTTGCGTTATGGAGTCCCGGGTCTTTTTCAAACCATCCTTAAGCCTTCCAAAAAAACCAACCTTCGTATTTTCTGGCGTTGCTTGATCTATATTAACGTCTTCTTCGTCAACTATACTTTCTTCAGCGGGTTTATCAAGTGTTTCTTCCTGCTTTTCTGCAGTTTTTTTCTTTCCCCAGCTAAACCATTTATCCTTTGCCATACAATATTCCTTTCATTATTTAATATATGTACTATTATATGTTATCCAGCGTTCTTCTTTATATCGCTATCCATTCGCAGCGATACCACCTTGGATATTCCGTGCTCCTCCATTGTAACACCATAAAGTATATCTGAGGCTTCCATGGTACCTTTTCTGTGAGTGATCACTATAAACTGAAGTTCGTCGGTATAGCGTCTCAGATAGTCGGCAAACTTATAAACATTTGCGTCATCCAGTGAAGCTTCGATTTCATCCAGTATGTAAAAAGGAGCCGGTCTCATCCTTAAAATGGCAAATATAAGGGCTATTGCCACCAATGCTCTTTCTCCTCCTGAAAGCAGCATCATGTTCTGAAGCTTCTTTCCCGGCGGTTGAACTATTATGTCAATTGCGCTTTCCAGAACATTTTCTTCATCTGCAAGCCGGACTTCTGCAAAACCACCTTCAAAAAGCTCTTTGAATACAATATTGAAATTCTTGTTTATAATCTCAAATTGCTCCACAAACTGCTTTTTCATCACTGATGTTATTTCCTGAATAACACGTCTTAGTTTTTCTTCCGACTTGATTAAGTCATCATGCTGACTCTTCATAAAGCTATAGCGTTCTTTTGTTTTTGAATAATCCTCTATAGCAGCTACATTAACCGGTCCAAGCTCTCTTATCTCACCTTTTATCTCATTAATTCTGTTCTGGGTAGCTCTTACATTACTTATTTCCCGTCTTATTTCAATAGCATTTCCATATGTAAGCCCATATTCATCCCAAAGTCTGTTTTGGAATGTCTCAAGCTCACTTTCCATCTTTGCTTTTCTCGCTTCAATCCGGCCTTGTGCCTCTTGAAGAGTAATGATGGTGCTGTTGTGCTCAGTAACTCTGTCCAACATACCCGAGAGTTCCTCTTCCAGTACTCTTCTTTCTTCAGCCAGACCCTCAGATTTAAGCTCACGTCCGGTTTTTTCCTCCTTAAGACTTACATTCTTTTTCATTATTCCTTGAATTTCAGCTTTCAGCTCTTCAATACGTTCCAAATTACGTTTCTTTTCTTCTTCACGTTTTGCCATATTCATGGTGATATTGTTTTTTTCCTGATTTAGCATTTCAATCTGTTCTAAAACACTTTGCTTGCTTTCTATAATAGAGTTTACCGATACGCGATAATCATTAATATCTGTATGGAGTTCATCCCGCTTTCGCTGTTCATCCTTGTTTTTAAGCTGATTTGCCTGTACTTTGTCCTTCAATAACTGTATTTCTTCTTCAATAACTTTAACTTTTACAGACTCCTTGTCGCTCTCTGCTTTAACCTCTTTTATCTGCTCCTCTATTTCATTTTCCTGCTGCTTCAACATATCCATCCTGGCGGTAATTTTCTTGACATTATCCATTATTGCAGCTGCATGATTTTCATCTCTTAATCTTACCAGTTCAAGATCCGATAATACTTTCTGCTCTTGCTCATATTCAGCATTAATATTATCCAGCTCATTTTCGGCAGCCTTAATTTCATCATCAATTTTCTTTAATTGAACACTTATTTTCTTAAGTTCAGTCTCGTTCTCTTTGATAACCCGGTTACGACCAATTATACTGGATACCTTACTTCCGTTACTTCCTCCTGTCATAGATCCGCCTGCATTTATCAGCTCACCTTCCAGGGTAACTATACGGAACAGATAATCAAACTGTCTTGCCATTTGGATTCCCGAATCCATATTGTCCACAATTACAGTTCTGCCCAAAAGATTCAACATAACCCCTGAAAATTGCCTGTCATATTTAACTTTGTCGGAAGCAATCCCTTCAAATCCCGGCATCTGCCGCACTCTGACAAGCTGGGAGTCATCCAGTGTACGGGGTTTAATAGCAGACTTGGGCAGGAATGTAGCTCTACCCAGGTTATTCGCCTTTAAATACTCTATAGCGCGCTTCGCCGCGAACTCATCATCAGTTACAATATTCTGAAGGCTTGCACCTAAAGAAATTTCTATGGCAGTCTCGAAACGTTCTTCAACAGTAATTAGCTGGGCTACGGGGCCATGTATTCCCCGGCCAAAAGCCCTGTTTTCATCACAAGCTCTTTTTATTGCCTTGACACTGCGGCTGTATCCCTCCATACTCTCTTCCATATCAAGAAGTACTCTGTTCCGGGATTCCAATGCATTGTAAGAACGGCTGAGATTTTCCTGCTTGCCTTTTTTCTCGTTAAGCACTTTTTGGATTTCGGACTTTTTAAGTTCCAGTTCATTCAGTCTGTATTTGGATGAATTTATTTCTTCCCTCGTTTTTCTCAGCGAAGCATCCAAATCCTCTTTTTTCATGCTTTCGCGGTCGATTTCCAGGGTGGACTGGCGTATGTCCTCCGCAATTCGTGATTTCAGCTGCTGGTAATTTTCAATATCATTTTTTAGATTGTTAAGCCTGATTTTTGAATCCGATAAGGAATCCTGTTTGTCCATAATAGCCTGTTTGGCTTCTTCAACCAGCCTCTCGCCTTCATCTAAGCGGGCAACAATACCTGCCAGAATGCCTTCTGCCTCTGACAACAGCTCAGCAAAACGCTCCTCATCCCGTGACATTTGGAATAAACGGTTCTTTTTCTTTTCAATATCCTGATCAAGTGCTGACATACGCTCTTTAATAGAATTTATATCATTCCCAAAATTCTCATTATTTGCAGTGAGGTGATTTATTTTTTCTTCACAAAGCCTGATATACCCTTCATTCTTTTCAATCTCGCTGTCAATTTTGTGTATAAAGCTTCTAAGCTCATCCATCTCTGACTTCAAGAACTCCAGGCGCTCATTCTTGCTTCTGTTTTTGTTCTTTATGTTTTCTATTCTCCGGTTTTCTTCATCAATCTGTTCTCTGATTTCCTGCGTCTGTTTATCCATTTCATCAAGCTTTATCTTCAGCTTATCTATGGTATCCAAAAACAGGCTCACTTCTATACCTTTAAGTTCATTACTCAAGTCTATGTACCGACGCGCAGTTTCGGCCTGTTGGGCAAGAGGCTCAAGCTGGCTTTCCAGCTCTATGAGAATATCATTTATTCGAACCAGATTTTGTTTTGTTGTTTCAAGCTTGCGTTCCGACTCTTTTTTACGAGCCTTGTATTTCGTTATTCCGGCAGCTTCTTCAAAGACCAGTCTGCGTTCTTCGGATTTGGTGCTGAGGATCTCATCAATACGCCCCTGGCCAATTATTGAATAACCCTCACGGCCTACACCGGTATTCATAAAAAGTTCTTGAATATCTTTTAAACGACATTGAGTCTTGTTCAGATAATACTCACTTTCACCCGAGCGATACATACGCCGCGAAACTGTAACCTCTGTAAAGTCAACAGGCAGCATTTTATCGGAATTATCCAGAGTAATTGTTACCGCAGCAAACCCCACAGGTTTGCGGTGCTGGGTACCGGCGAAAATGACATCTTCCATTTTGCTGCCGCGTAAGGTCCTGGCACTTTGCTCACCAAGAACCCATCTGACAGCATCTGCAATATTACTCTTGCCGCTGCCGTTAGGCCCTACAACGGAAGTCTGTCCTTTATTGAAATGCAATACAATTTTATCTGCAAAGGATTTAAAACCTTGTATCTCTAAAGATTTTAAATACAAATTAAAGCACCTCATGTCAATTTAAGTTTAAGCATCATTTCACATTGTACCACACTAAGACGTAAGAAGACATATATTAATAGAAGGTTATCACGGCTACTCTTACATCTTCATTATAACTATATTCACAGCGTAATAACAATTTATTCACAATAGTATTAACAGCCGAATACATATTAAATCTCCCGGGGTCAGGCTCGAGTATCTTCAGTGCAATTTTTTTATTCCCTCTCTGGACTTCTTCAATGACTCTGTCAATATAATCCGTCTGATTCTTTACAACCAGATTATTATATATAAAGTAATTATACTCTGTTGCTGTACACGCTTCATATTTACTCTTATCCCACTGATGATCGCGGCTGATATCGGAATCGGTAAGGTTAAAATAATGATACATTATACCATTTTTTTTGCCTGCCAGGTAAGGGTCATCCCAGGTAATGTCAAGATGGTAAAATTCGCCGCCTACTTTTACCAGATTCCATGCATGCCCCACTCCCTTTGATGTCCCGGTAATTATTTTAGTTTCTACTCCTGCGCGGTTTAAAAGTATGCTGGCAGCTTCGGCATAACCTTCACAAACAGCCAAGCCCAGACATAATGCACCATACGCGGTAAAGGACTCCGCTTTAAATTTGCTGCTGTTAACAGCTTCAATATCATATTCACAGTTTTCGACCAGATAATCATGTACCGCAAGTTCTTTTTGGTAATCAGTCATATTAGGTTTAATTATCTGCGATAATATGCTCTTAACCTTGCTCTCAAGCTTTTCTCTGTGGGATATGATAGTTTCTCTGTCTTTGCTGTACCTAAATGTCAAAACACCGTTTGTGTTGTATGTAATACCGCTGTAATAGAGAATTTCCGGATTTTCTCTCAAGGATACTTCAATTATATCCACTATATCTGAAAAATTTTCAGTGTATTCATTCTTCGGTAAAACAATGCTGGTTTTAGCCGAGAGCAATGCATCAGAGATTAAATCATAAACCTGCTGATAACCGGCAGGTCTTTTCGTCGGGTTCTGAGGCAAGGTGCCGGTGTTTGCTGAGCTGTTATACTGCAGAAAATTCAGCGATACAGCTGTTTCCACAGGCACTGCGCCTGCGTTTATAAGATTATCAATAAGGCTCTCCCCGTTTTGGCAAATGGCAAATAAAGAGCCATATACCATACCGAATGCATCGTCTTTTATAAGCTCATGCTTATTGAAATAATTAATATCGGATGCATTTAGCCCGCCTTTATCGCATAAAGTTTTGATAGAGTTAATAAAATCCTTCCGCTCCACAGAATACCCTAAAGATCTTAAAATCATCGCCGCAAAGGATACTCCGTCAAGTTGGTTTAAGGGGCCAAGTGTTGTTGGAGATGTACCCACAACCATTCCGTTTTTTACGGCATACGCCAAATAGGGTCTTGCCCAGGGCAGAATAAGAGACTTATCGGAATAAGGAGAAAGTATAACGTTTATTTCCTGAGATGATAATTGTTTAACTTCGGGGCTTTTGCCAAAAAAATTTAATAACAGAGTTATTCCTATCTGGCGGTTTAACTTTGCCCCAAGATCAGGGTTGAACCTGTCGGTGGAGGCTCCGGCAAAGAGGCCTAACTGGTATAGCTGCCAGGCCTCAGATTCAAATCTGTATGTTGAAGCTGCATATGTAATTTGCGTTGCAGAGAGCAAACAACATACTATTAGTATTGCTGCAATAATTATTCTTGATTTTTTCATATTAACCAACTTTTCTTATGTTAAGATTGCTTACATTATACCGTTTCAGGGATGTAATATACAAGAATTGTCATAATATTTTAACAAATTTGAACCAGCCGGTATTATAATATTATTATGAAAGATTATAAAGTCCATATAAAAAAGGAGCATCCGCTCCTTTTTTTTATATCTTAATTTCTGTCTTCCATTTTTACATATTCAGTCCGTTTTTTGATGCACTTGTAAGCGGGTCTGATAATTTTACAGCCATTTAAATGCTCCTCAATAATATGTGCACACCATCCGACAATTCTTGCAACGGCAAAAATCGGAGTATTCATTTCCAATGGAATACCGAGCATGTCATAAACAAAACCAGAGTAAAAGTCTACATTGGCACACATTGGTTTATCAGTATTACGAATTTCTCTGAAGACTTGAGGTGCAAGTTTTTCTATTCTGGTGTATAAATCAAATTCATCGCTTCTTCCAACCTGTTTAGCCAGTTTTTCTGCCTGTTCTTTTAACAGGACGCATCTGGGGTCGGAAAGAGTGTAAACCGCATGACCCATTCCATATATAAGTCCGGTACGGTCAAAAGCTTCCTTCCTAATTATTTTGGTAAGATATTCACGGATTTGCACGTCGCTGCCCCAATCCCTGACCTTTTCTTTAATCTCACTCATCATACTGATAACCTTATTATTAGCACCGCCGTGCTTAGGACCTTTAAGACTTCCTACCGCTGCGGCGACTGATGAATATATATCAGTTCCGGAGGATGACACTACATGAGTTGCAAAGGTTGAGTTGTTACCGCCGCCATGCTCAGCATGCAGTACCAGAGCCAGATCCAGCACTGTTGCTTCGAGCTCAGTATATTCTTTTGTAGGTCTTAACAGCATTAGAATGTTCTCAGCAGTACTCAGCCCAGAATCCGGATTATGGATATACAGGCTCTTGCCATCCAAATAATGTGCTTTAGCTTGATATCCATATGCGGCCATAACCGGGAACTTGGCAATCAAATCCATACTTTGTCTGAGCAGATTTTTGATGCTGGTGTTATCTGGATCATTGTCAAAGGAGTACATCGTAAGAACCAGGCGAGCAATTTTATTCATCACATCCTGGCTCGGCGCATTTAAAATATTGGCTCTGACAAAGTCTTCATTTATTTTCCTTCTTGAACCAAGGACTTCCTTAAACTTTTCCAAAGCAATTTTGTTTGGCAGGTCACCAAATAAAAGAAGGTATGCACATTCCTCAAAGCCAAAGCGCTTTTCCGATAAAAAGCCTTTTACAAAATCATAAATGTCTATGCCTCTGTATACAAGCCGGCCTTCAACCGGTACCTTTTCACCTTCATCGAAAACATAGGCATGAACATCACCGATTTCGGTCAAGCCAACCAAAACACCCGAGCCATCCTCGTTTCTCAGTCCGCGTTTAACATTGTACTTGTCGTAAACTCCGGGTCTGAACCTGTTCTTAACCTCTACAATCTCTCCTGCTATATCAAAATAGCTATCCATCGCTTCCTGTGACATCTCTTTGTACAATGAAATAACCTCCTCTACTTCCCTCTTAGATGGCAGCCCTGGTTGATTCTGCTTTTACAAAGTCTGACTCCTTAAGATGTAAGTATAAATACAATTACTGTCATAAATATTAATTTTTTAACCCGATATCGAATATTTATGCAATATGATTTTATCTATTGTATACAATCTTACGTTGCCCGTCAAGAGCAATTTGCAATTCTTAAAATCAAATATTTCACTTTCCCGCAAAAAATAAAATTAATTAAATCGCTGATAGTCAGAGCTATTCGCGCGATTCGTTTTAATACATATTTACCCTATCATTATCACCAAAATGCACACAATGACATTCTGATAAAAAAAACTTGCAGTTTTATGCAAGTTTTTTGTTTTATTTTAGAATTGATGTTTATTTGTTTTTCCAATGCCTGTTTTCTAATATTCCCTTGTTGCTTTATATTGTTCTCTGTTTTTTTCCATTGTGAATCTCATATTACTTTTCTTTAAAACAGAGTCATATGTTGAGTCTATTACAATCCATCGATTTTCATCTGCCAGATACACTTCATTCCAGGCATGATAACCGTTAATCAGGTCTGAATATCCTTTTATAAGTTTAGTGGGAATATTCTGACTTCTGAGCATTGATGCCAGAACAGCTGAATAATCATAACAGATACCTTTTTTCTCCTGATAGACCTTTTCAATATCCGGAACATATGTAGTGTCAATATTATTTATCTTGTCATAATCATAGCTGAATGTATCAACAACAAAGTTGTATATCGCCACAAGTTTTTCCTTGTCAGTATTAAGGTTTCTTGTTAACTCCTCTGCTTTTTTGATAACATCCATTTCACTATGCCAGTTAACTGTCTGTACTGAAGCTTTAAACACATCCAGTACGTTCTTTATAGTTGCCTTAAAATTCTGCGTCTTAACCTGACGATAGCGATTAGCTGTTATATTTTCAAAAATTGAAATTTTATACTCACCTTCGCCCAATTGCAAAGGAAAATATTCATACATTTCCCGTCCGAAAAGGTCATAATCATATTTATCAGCGCTATTCTGAACCCTTGTCTTAGTTCGTTTTTCGGACAAAGGAATATATCTTGCTCCTACAGAGCCCTGCCCGGTTTTTGAATTATCAAAATTAGTGTATTGAGTCACAGCCGCATAGGAGCATACTGAAAACAATAAGAAAAATACTAACAGTAGTACCGAAAATCTTAAATTTTTCATATTGCTTCACCTCCTATAAACAAGTATATACATAATAAATTTACCAACAATTTTTAATATCAAAACATAAGTTACAGATATGCCTCCAACAATTTTAATACCTGTGGTATACACGGAGTATCATGATCCTTAATTATGTAATCAGAAGCATTTCTAACAGCCGGTGTTGCGTTTCCTACGGCAATACCTATATCGGCTGCCTGTATCATCTCCAGATCATTGTCATTATCCCCGACGGCCACTAACCGCCGCCAATTGCCTCCGTAAATTGATTTCAGCTTATTTAGAGCCGCACCCTTGGACGCACTTTTCTCCATAATGTCCAGCAGTTCATGCTCTGAAAATACTATGTTAAGATCGGTTCTGTTTAATTGCTCCAAATCTGCTTTTATTCTCTCCAGGGTCTCATGTTTATCTAAGAATAATATTTTCAGCCATTCTCCCGGAATGTTCTCCAATGTGGCTTCTTCTACTTCAAGACCTTCTCTCTCCAGCTGTTCCCGTACGATATCGTTAGGGTTAAATACATAAGCCTTTCCGTGCATGTTTATCTCACAGCATGTTTCAGGGTATTCTGCCAAAATTCTTTTCACTATAGGCTTTAGATCGTCAGGCATAGTTGTTTTATATAAAACTTCTTGAGAATTTGTATCATATACCATTGCCCCGTTAAAGAAAACAGAAGGGACATTCATATATAGATCCGGAAATTTAACAGTTGTCGTTCTTTCCATTCGCCCGGTTGCTACCCCAAATCGGCCGCCTTGTGAAATAAAACTATTTATTGCATCCATATTTTCTTTTGATAAATTTCTTTCTGAATCCAGGAGTGTTCCGTCAAGATCACTGTAGATTACAATGCCGTCATACTTCATTTGTCTATTATTCCTTTTAGTTCATCATTTTGTTTAACCGGTCCTGTATCGCAAATAAGAATTCCCTGGTGTTAACAGCCTTTTTGTTCTCGAGATCTGAAAGTGCAATCAGGTCCTTAGTCATAACTCCCTCTTCTATGGTTTGCAGACAAGATTTTTCAAGCATATCTGCAAATTTCACCAGCTCAGGGATTTTATCAAGCTGGCCTCTTTTTCTTAGAGCTCCTGTCCAGGCGAAAATAGTTGCAACCGAATTTGTTGAGGTTTCTTTACCTTCCAGATGCTGATAATAATGGCGCTGAACGGTGCCGTGTGCAGCTTCATATTCGTAGTATCCTTCAGGTGAAACTAAAACCGAGGTCATCATGGCAAGACTTCCGAAGGCCGATGCCACCATGTCGGACATTACATCTCCGTCATAGTTTTTACATGCCCAGATGAATCCACCTTCCGAGCGCATCACTCTTGCAACTACGTCATCGATAAGAGTATAAAAATACTCAATACCGGCATCCTTAAATCTTTCTTTATATTCACTATCAAAAATATCCTGGAAAATATCCTTAAATCTGTGATCATATATTTTTGATATAGTATCCTTGGTTGCAAACCACAGGTCCTGCCTTTTGTCCAATGCATAATTAAAGCAGGCACGGGCAAAGCTTTTTATGGATTTTTCGGTATTATGCATACCCATAATAATGCCGTCATCAGCAAAATCATGAATGGTTTTTCTTGTCTCATTTCCATTCTTATCGGTGAAAACCAGTTCAGCTTTTCCTGCTCCCTCGATTTTCATTTCAGTATTCTTATACACATCCCCGTAAGCATGCCTTGCTATTGAAATAGGTTTTTTCCATGTCCGGACAAAGGGGTTAATCCCTTTAACCAGTATAGGCTCTCTAAAAACTGTACCATCTAAAATGGCACGAATAGTTCCGTTAGGGCTCTTCCACATCTCGGTAAGATTATATTCCTCTACACGAGCTGCATTAGGCGTAATAGTGGCACATTTTACTGCTACCCCATATTTTTTTGTGGCCTCAGCTGAATCGATGGTAATCTGGTCTTTGGTTTTTTCTCTGGCTTCCAGCCCCAGGTCATAATACTCGGTTTTCAGTTCGACATAAGGTTCAATCAGAATATCCTTAATCCACTTCCAGATAATTCTGGTCATTTCGTCCCCGTCCATTTCAACAAGGGGAGTTCTCATAATAATTTTAGCCATCTATTTCCTCCTGTAACTTGTATTGCTTATTAAAACTGCCTTTTTATCCAGGGAAGTTTTCCACCCGATTTAAGTATTTCGGCATCCAGGGGCGATAATGTATGCTCAAGCTCTATAGTTATTCCTCTGGTCAGATTTTTCAGAACACAAGCTCCCCTCAAATCTCCAATTTCTACTGCTATTTTATCACCTTCGCTAAGATTATCATAATCGGATGGATTCTTAAAGGTTAAAGGCACTATTCCAAAGTTGATAAGATTGGCAAGATGTATTCTTGCAAAGCTTTTTACAATTACAGCCTTTACTCCCAGATATTTCGGAGCCAGAGCAGCGTGCTCACGGCTTGAACCCTGCCCATAATTTTCACCGCCAATAATAAATCCTCCGTTGTTTTCTCTGGCTTTTTCATAAAACTTAGGATCAACTGCCTCAAACACATATTTAGATATTTCAGGTATATTGCTTCTGAGAGGCAGGATTTTTGCACCGGCAGGCATAATATGGTCAGTCGTTATATTGTCTCCTACTTTAATCAGTACATTCCCTTCAAGGGTATCGGAAATGGGGTCAAAGGATGGCAGTGGTTTAATATTCGGTCCTCTGACTATCTCGACTTTTTTAGCTTCTTCTTCGCTCATTGGTTTTACTATCATATTATCATTAATTATAAAGTTATCCGGTAATTCAAATGAAGGATAATCGCCCAGGTCTCTGGGGTCTGTTAAAACACCTTTAATTGCTGTTGCAGCAGCAGTTTCAGGACTAACAAGATATACCTTGGCATCCTTTGTACCGCTTCTGCCCTCAAAGTTGCGATTGAAGGTTCTAACAGAAACACTGCCGGAAGCAGGCGCACATCCCATACCTATACATGGACCGCAGGCATTTTCCATAATTCTGACTCCGGCCCTGACAAGCCTCGTATAGTCACCTTCATCAATCAAATGTTCCACAACCTGCCTTGAGCCGGGACTGATAAATACATGAAGGTTTTCAGAAACCGTTTTGTTATCGAGAGCTTTAGCCGCTATCTTAAGATCTCTTAACGAGGAATTGGTACATGAGCCTATAGCTACCTGATCAACCTTAACAGGCCCTATTTCTCTTACTCTCTTAACCAGACCGGGGCTATGGGGAAGTGCGGCCATAGGCTCAATTTCAGAAAGATTGATTTCTATTATTTCATCATAAACCGCGTCCTTATCAGCTTCTAAAGGTCTGAAATCTTTTTCCCGACCCTGGGCTTTTAAAAATTTATAGGTAATATCATCACTGGGGAATATACTTGTGGTGCATCCTGTTTCAGTGCCCATATTTGTTATTGTGGCACGATCCGGAACATTTAAAGTACTGATACCTTCGCCAAAATACTCAAAGACCTTGCCTACGTTCCCTTTTACATCAACCCGTCGAAGAACCTCCAGAATAACATCCTTGGCAGAAACCCACGGATTCAGTTTGCCGGTTAGTTTTATTCCTACAATTCTGGGATATTTAATGCGAAAAGGTGCCCCTGCCATTGCACAGGCTACATCAAGACCGCCTNCTCCCATAGCAAAGCATCCAATTCCTCCGGCAGTAGGAGTATGGCTGTCTGATCCTATAAGCGTATTTCCGGGTATTGCAAACCGCTCAAGAAAGATCTGGTGGCATATTCCGTTGCCCGGTTTTGAAAAATAGAGTCCATATCTTTTGGCTATGGTTTCCAGGAATCTGTGGTCATCAGCATTTCTAAAGTCAGTCTGGAGAGTGTTATGGTCAACAAAACTTACACTGAACTGAGTTTTAACCCTGTCAATTCCAATGGCCTCAAACTGGAGATATGCCATTGTTCCTGTCGCATCCTGAGTTAGCGTGTTGTCTATTTTAAGGGCAACCTCACAACCAGCTTTTGCTTCTCCCTCAATTATATGTTCTTTAAGTATCTTTTCTGTAATTGTTCCNGCCATAAAACTCACCCTCACTGTATTTTTGAAAATTATACCCTATTTAGCTTACAATAAGCAATATGCATAAGTACCTAAGTTTTTGTTGTAAGACAATCCTGTTTTAATTATACTTATAGCGGGAACAAAGTTTTAAGTCCAATCAAGAAATATGTTAGGAGTACTAAAGAATGGATTTGGAAAACCTCGAAAAAGCCGAGAATAAAATTTTGCTTTTATATTTCATGCATAAGGTACGAATACCAATAAGCAATATGCAGCTGACAAGAATAATGCTGGAAAACCGCTACATGAATTATTTTCTCCTTCAGCAAAGTGTACATGAAATGCAGCGGGATAAGCTTATTATNACTGAAACCAGGGATGATCTGGATTATTACAGTCTTTCGGAAGAAGGGCAAAAAATGCTGGATATGTTTATTAATCTGGTTCCTATCGGAATCCGGACCAGGCTCGACAAAAATATTGATGCAATACGTTCGGTAATGCGCCTTGAAACATCAGTTGTTGCTGAATATACTCTTGAAAACGAAACGGAGTACGAAGTAAAATGCAGGATTCTGGAGGATTTNAAACCTCTCATTGATATAAGGCTTTCTGTAGGCTCCAGGGATGATGCCCGCTCCATCTGCAAGAACTGGAAAACTCATGCAAAGGAAATATATCCTGAAGTTATTGCGGTATTATTAGGTAAGGATAAAGAGAATCCATAAAATCGTCTGTGCATTCTAAGAAAATTGCCTTGCTGTCGCGAAGGCAACTTTCTTGATATTCGCAAGCTCATATTAAGAATAGTGCGAACTAGTCTTTGTTTGTGCAAACATAATTAAGCGGCGTGGCTGCTGCGATTTAAAGCGGAGCATGGATTGCGTAGCGAGCGCGACTAGAAACTGGATGTTGGAAATGGAGCGCTAAATCGCAGCGGTCTACAGCCGCTCCCCTGTTTAACGTAAAAAGACTCTTCACTCCGTTCAGATTGACAATACAGTTCGCATTATTCTTAATATGAGCTTGCGAATATCAAGAAAGTTGCCGCCGCGGCAGCAAGGCAATTTTCTTATAACACGCACTTAACAAAACTGGACGGCAAAAGCCGTCCAGTTTAACTATAAAAAATTAAAACAAAATTATAACCGCCAAAAAGACCAAAGGCACATCTCCGTTGTTTGAAATAGAGTGAGATTCGCCGTCACCGGTCTTTATTGCATCGCCCGGGCCGACATTCTTCACTACCCCATTATCATTAACAGTTCCGGTACCACTTAAGATATAGTAGATCTCTTCTTCCTGATCGTGTACATGAGAACCGATTGAACAGCCGGGTTCTAAAGTAATCTGACTGAACAGGCGGCATTTTCCCTTTATCTCATCAGGATTAAAAATGTTCTGAAATTTGACATTTCCGTTGCCACCCCGCATTTTTTCACGGATTTCTACCGTCATTTCAGATGGTCGTTTTAACATGTTTTACTCCTCCTTGCTTATTTTAGAATTGCGCATAAATATAAAAATATATAGAGCACATATGAATAATAAGATTGATGAAATCAGAAACAAAATTTGTTTGATATCATAGTTGTAACCAAAAAGTAAAATCTTATTGCTGCCGAACGCACCTACCAGCTGGGCACCTAAAACTGCCGCAAGATATCCCAGGAAACCGCTTAATGCAGCGCTGAAGCCAATGTAAACAGTTCTTTTCTCATCAGGGGTAAAATCAAACTGCAGATTGAAAAGAGAAACGTTGATACCTGACCAGGCTATCCCCCCTGAAATATGATTAAAAACAAGAAGCGGCATAATAAGCATGCTGTTTTCAAAAGTCATGAACCAGGAAAAATGGCATACGCCCAGTATTCCTACGGTGAACATTGTAGTTGCTGCCCACCCCTTATTGTCGGCAAATTTCCCCCAAATTCTTGCCATAAATGCATATGTCATAGTATTAATAAAGGACAAAGCAGTAATAACTGTATAACTCATATCTAAATCAGATTTCAGATAAACACTGAAATAAGCATTCGCTATCTGCGCGGCAAAGTTCCAGATTATGAGCATTATAAAATATCGAATAAATATTTTGTTCTTGAAAGGAAGGCTGAAAATTTCAGACAGCTTTATTCTTGCCTGTGTATGGACAAGAGGGACTTCTTTCATAAACAAATAAGAGAAAAAATTTATCAATGTTAATATAAATATAAAAATATATACAATTACATGGCCTTTAATTTCGTTTCCGGCATCCTTTTGCACATCCAAAACTGTACCCATAATTAGTGTTATAAGGGTAGCTGTAAAAAGCATAACTGACTCTCTGTTGCCAAAAAATCTGCCTCTGATATTCTGTGGAACAAAGCTGATGTACATATTGGATATGGCAGGGTTAACGAAAGATACTGCAATGTTTGATATCAGAAAAATAATCGCCGCAATAATCAGTCTGGTTTGTTGGCTGAAAGGAAGAAAGGGTACAGCTATCAGAGTCACAAGCAAAAGCCGGTGCACCATCGATCCCGTAATAATAATGCCTTTCCTGCTTTTCATACTTTCCAGAATAATAGGGGAGAGAACCTGAATTACAGCAGCAAGTACAGGTATAGCAAGAACATACCCGCAAAAAGTATCACTTGCCCCCATGTATTTGAGTAAGCCTACCAAGAATGCACCGCTTGTCAGATTAAATACTGTTTTGGCAGATGCACCTTCAATAATCATCAATAAGCGGTTTTTTTCAAGATCTTTCTCTTTAGGGTAATTTAGCTGCGGGGCCATAAGCAACCTCATAATAATGATGAAATACTATAGTTTAAGAAACTTTTCAATATTCAATATAAATACAGTGGCACCACCTACATTTACCTCAATAGGCATAGCCATATTAAAGGAACCGAAGCTACCGGGAAGCTTTTCAGGAGCTATCATCCTGCGCCTTGATTTGCATGTTTCACTGATAACAGAAAGAGCTTCGTCAACTTTGTCATCTTCTGTGGCTACAAGAAAGGTTGTATTTCCACTTTTTAAAAACCCGCCGCTGGAGCATAACTTTGTTGTACTAAAGCCATTACGGTTTAAATTATCGGCAAGGCTGCTGCTGTCCTCGTCACTTACAATTGCAAAAAGAAGCTTCATAGATTAACCCTCCTTAATTCTTTGTTCTCTTTATAGGTTTATTATAAGTGAATTTCGTATTTGGTTCAATTCACAATGTTCTCAAGCTTCTTCTCCCAGCGCACCTCCGGAAGATAAACAGTTTTTCCTTTGAGGTAATCAAGATGCGCAGAAGGCGATTTAAAATTAAAGGACAGCTCTATTGACCAGAGCGCCTGCCATTTAAGTTTTAGAGCTTTGTTCAGAGAATTAATCCCGTATTTACCGTCTCCCAGAAGAGGATGCCCTATATATGACAGATGGGCCCGAATTTGATGGGTTTTCCCTGTCACCAGCTCTACCTCGAGAAGCGAAAAATTTTCTGTTTTTTTCAGTACCCGATAACGGGTTGTAATTGGTTCGGAACCCTTTACATGACTGTCATAAATAAATACACGGCTTCTTTGGCTATCCTTTTTAAGATATGCGTGAAGCTCTTGGAAATCCTTTTTCGGCACTCCATTAACTACGCACAGATACTTCTTTCCTATTTCATGCATACGAAACTTATCCTCTAAAATGGCAAGGGTTTTTGAGTCTTTTGCAAATAAAACCAGACCTCCCGTATTTCTGTCAAGACGGTGGCAAAGAGCAGGAAAATTCTCTTCATATAACTTTTTATCCCGGGATCTTATAAAACTCTGAAGCCAGCTGTCTAAAACCAGAATCTCATCGTTACTGTCTTTTTGAACCGGTATACCCTGCGGTTTACAGACTATGATAATAAAATCATCCTCATACACAATTTCAGGTCCATTAGCATCTGACTTGTCATCGTCTGTGTTTTGGTTCAAATATTGGTCGGGAATATAAATCTGTACCTTATCTTTGGCGCAAACTAAATAGGTCATCGGGACTCTGCGGCCGTTCACCTTTATGTTTCTTTTACGAAATGCTTTGTAAATAACTGATGACTTCACATTTGGAAGCACATCAAAAAGAAATTCATCTATTCGTTTTTTTTCATAGCCATTGGTGACTGTAAATTCTCTCATTTAAACCTCATACTCATTCAATTATTTCAGCCGCCGGGGCTGTACCCCTGATTATTTTCCTTGGATACATCTGATAGACACTTCTGTGCAGCTTTTCTTCCTTAATCAGAATATCACCGTTATATACTCTGATATATGTATCAACAACATAACCATCCATACCTTTTTCTACTACTGTTTCAACTCCCCACGGGAGAGTGTTGTCATCTATATAAACCACTTTTACAGGAGTGGTGCTGATAGTTTTTGTAGCGAGCTTTACCTTTAGTCCGGGGTAATCATTGGTCGATTTTATAGTAAAGGTAAGAGCATTACCCGAAGATACCTCTGCCTTTATTTGAAGGGGGTATGCTGTTGTGTTGGTGAATACCAGATCCGCATATCCGTAAGAAACAGCCGCATCATGTCCCAGAGGAACATATCCTACCGTGAACATATGATTATGCCTTTCACGCACTTCAAGGTTTGCTCTTAAAACAGCGTTGTATAGCGTGGTTGATACCTGACAGACCCCGCCGCCGGTACCGTCCTGTATCTGCCCGGCTACATAGATATGAGCAGTTCGGTAGCCTTTTTGTGCTGTACGTGGACCTACTACTTTATTAAAGGAGAATTCTTCCCCCGGCAAGAGCAGTGTACCGTCTATACTTTCAGCAGCAAGACGTATATTGATACCACGATTGTAATTATTTTCGCTGTCTGTTGTAAAATAGGTAGTATATGAAGCAAGGATATCTCTGAAAAGCCGGGATTTCAGGTCACCCTCAGTAACATCGGGAGTGATAAATTTAACGGGAAGTAAAATTTCCTCATATTCGTTTTTCCCCCGGTTTTCTATATATGATACAATCTCCATCAGCTGAGCCCGGTCCAGCGATAATCCCATTTGGTGGGGATTAATTTCATATGTTGTTCTGGAGGTGCGTACAAATTCTGCATTAACAGGCGGTCTGTTAAGGGTCTCTAAAGCTGTTTCCACATCAAGTGGAGGTTGTTTTTTTTCAAGTAATCGCAGGGTAATGGTTGATGATTCAAGCTTTTTTACTGTATCGGCTATATCGGATTTAAGCTGCTCCTCATCAACCTCCAGACCCGGAAGCCCGGTGCAAAGTATCACCTGATTATCAGTTATAATTATATTAGAAGGTATTATTTCTCTATAAGTATTCTGGCGTATGTCGTCCAGAAAATCATAGAACCTCCCGGATTCAAAATTAAGAACAGGTTCAATAGAAACAGGGCTTCTACTGAGCTTGACTATCCCGGCAAGTCGCTCTATGAGATTTCCCTTCCTGCCAAGGCTAAAAGCCTGTTCTGCCATAGCATCAACATCGATTTTAATTCCTATATCAGACACCGTGACGGTGTTTTCAAATTGCGGTCCCGAAAATGTAATTAAGATATTATCGAAAGCTTCGGAATAAAGATTTTGAAGGTAAGCCGCGAGTCTTTCCTTTGTGTATCCCCCTACATTTTCATTTTGTATTAGCACACCATCATAGATGACAGATGAATTCAGCAAAAAACTTAAGACAATGGCAAATATAAATATAACCAATATCATAAAGACTGATAAAAAAAGCATAGGAAGGCCATTTCTTCCATTCCGTACTTTCTCCTGCTGATTGGTTGATGGTATTTTTACTTGCCAATCCGATTCCATAATAACGCACCTAAATAACTATTATTGATCTTGTCATCTTTATCATTATCTCAGCTTTTAAAAATATTGACAACAGACATGTGCTTTATATAATCAAATTAACGGAATTAGAATAATAGGTAAATCTTTCTATGCTATGTTATACTATTGATATTGGTATTTTAGAAGGATAAATTAATAATAGTTCAGCGATTGACCTTAAAAGGGGGCATAAATGTGCAGCTTTTTAAACGGAAACAAAAAAAGAATTCGCAGGCAAATGAGCCTGTAGAAAGCTTTAACCCTAATTTAACATTCGACTCTTCAGTTTTGCGAAAGAATAGTATAACAAGGTTGTCTATTGATGAAAGATGGACTAAGCTTTTTGTTACCATAAAGATGCCTCCTGAGATTCAAAAAGCCGAAGAAGAAATGAATGAGCTCATAAAAAAAGAGGCCATGCTTAAAAATGAACAGGACAATCTTGAACCCCAAAAACGAAAATGCATGAATAAAATTATGAGCCTGACAAAAGAAGCATTTGAAAATGATAATGAAACAGCGAAACAAAAGTTAAAAGAATGCAAAAAGGAAATAGAAAGAATAAATGATCGTATAGACAATGTACTGGAGGATATCGAAAAGCTCGAGGATGAAATGAGAGAAGCAAATCTTGAGCTTCTTAATAAATCAATAAATTATATATTTTCAACTTTGAAGACCAATAATGAAAGAGCGCTTGAGATCAAAAAGGAACTTGCAGAGATTGAAGAGAGAAAGAAGCTTCTTGGAGAAGAACTGGAGTCGATATCACTGGATTGGACTAATTATGCGGTTGATCTTACTGAACTTATTGGAACCGACCCGGTTAAAGAATTTGAGGAAGTATATAAGTTGGAGGGGTTAAAGGATGAAGCTGTTGACACCTCGGCAGATGAAAACAATTGATGAAATAGCCATTAATACTCTTGGCATACCCGGGATTGTTCTCATGGAAAATGCCGCAATTCAGACGGCATTTAAAGCTTCAAGTATGCTTGAAGGTAAGGAAGAGCCCAATATTACAGTCATAGCAGGTAACGGAAATAACGGCGGTGATGCATTGGCAGTTACGCGTCACTTACTTACCATGGGATATGCAGTGTCTGTTTTTTCTATGACAGATGTGGACGAGCTTTTAGGGGATGCATATACAAACGGCAGAATTTTAAAAAATATAGGGGTTACTATCCCTGTAATATCAGAAAAAGAGGATCTTGAGAGACTGAAAGTTGCCTGCCGGAATAGCGATCTGGTTATTGACGGACTGTTTGGCACTGGATTGAATCGTTTTGTGAAGGGGATCTGGTCCGATGTCATTGATATTATAAATACATTTTCACCAAAGGTCCTTTCTATAGATATTCCCTCAGGCATAGACGGTCTGTCTGGTAAAGTCATGGGGAATGCTGTAAAAGCTGATGCTACGGTTACTTTCTATCTGCCTAAAGTAGGAATGGTTCAGCATCCCGGTGCATCCTTTTTGGGGGAGCTTTCTGTAGCAGACATCGGGATTCCGTATGCACTTTCAGAAAATATAGAAACCGCCCGGTTAAGCGAAAAGAACGATATTAAGAAATTGCTGCCCTTACGTCCTGCAAACGGACATAAAGGAACATTCGGGAAACTTCTTGTGTTTGCCGGATCAGAATCAATGACCGGTGCAGCATATTTAAGTGCCCTTTCAGCCTACCGGACCGGCTCAGGCTTTGTAAGACTTGCTGTACCTCATTCCTGTATCAGCACTTTGTCAATACTCTTGCCTGAAGCTGTATTTGCCGGTTTAGCCGGATATAGCGGCATTAAATTTAATGAGTATATTAAGAAGCTTATAGATGATGCTGATGCAGTCTTAATAGGGCCGGGACTTTCCCGTACCGATGATGCCTTAAGTCTTATGGAAGCTGTGGTAGAGAACTGCAATAAGCCTTTAGTAATAGATGCCGATGCACTTAATATTCTGTCAGTTGAAAGGTCATTGCTTGAAAGACTGCGCTGCGAGACGGTTATAACACCCCACCCGGTCGAAATGTCCAGATTAACTGAAAAATCAGTATCGGAGATACAGGAAGATCGAATCAATATTGCAAAGAATTTTGCTGATGAATTCGGACTGACTGTGGTATTAAAGGGAGCGGGAACTGTAATTGTTGCCAATGATGGAAGGACTTCTGTTAATCCCACCGGAAACCAGGGAATGGCTACTGCAGGTTCCGGTGATGTGCTGGCCGGCGTTATAACATCTCTTCTGGGGCAGGGGTTATCTACCTATGATGCGGCAGTAACAGGTGTTTATCTTCATGGTCTTGCCGGAGATATTGCTGCAGCCGACAAAGGAGCTGCCGGCGTTATGGCATCGGATATAGCTGATAATATTCCAAAGGCTATCATCCATGTACAATCATAAATTCGAGTTGTGGTATCATACTGAATGTAGCGAAGCGGAATTAAAGAATCTATGGAAAATACGAACTAAATTAATCAGGTGACAAATATGGATTATAAATTTACAAGGACCTGGGCAGAAATAAATTTAGATTTTATTGCGCATAATGTAAGAGAAATTCAGAAAGTGGTTGGGAAACGCACAGAAATAATGGCTGTCGTTAAGGCTGATGCATATGGGCATGGAGTTCTTGAAACAGTTAATACCCTTGTTGACAGCGGTTGTTCACGTCTTGCAGTTTCAATGCTGGATGAAGCAATCCAGCTTAGACAGATTGGAATTAATATACCAATTCTGGTACTTAGNCATACCAACCCGTCGAGAGTCGATGAATTAATAAAATATCACATAACTCAGACTGTATATAGCCATGATATTGCTAAGGCACTTTCTGATGAGGCAGTGAGACAGGGTACAAAAGCCAGAGTGCACATAAAAATTGATACGGGAATGACAAGAGTCGGATTCCCTCCAGGATACAGTGCAGTTAAGGCTGTCAGTGAAATACAGAAGCTTCCCGGAATAATTGTAGAAGGTATATTTACTCATTTTGCAGCAGCAGACGAAAAAGATAAAAGCTTTACTATCCATCAATCTGAGCTTTTTAACAGTATTATAAGTGAACTAAACAGAATTGGAATACTGATTCCCATACGTCATGTGGCTAACAGTGCAGCAATTATTCAATATCCTGAGCTTGCAATGGAGATGGTCAGACCGGGGATAATTCTATATGGTATTTATCCGTCTAAGGAAGTGGACAGATCTGTTTTGGACCTAAAGCCGGCCATGACTCTGAAAACAACAATAGCACTGCTTAAGTGGGTGGAGGAAAATACTTCTGTCAGCTATGGCAGAAGATTTGTAACGGGAAGAAGGTCAAAGATTGCTACCATTCCCGTAGGGTATGCAGACGGTTATTCAAGGCTTCTTAACGGAAAAGGCAGAGTGCTTGTGAACGGACAGTTTGCCCCTGTCGTAGGCAGCATTTGTATGGATCAGTGTATGGTTGATGTAACTGATATTGAAGGAGAGATACAAACCGGGGATGAAGTAGTTCTGCTCGGTAAACAGGGCAGTTGTGAAATAACAGCTGAGGAATTGGCGGACAACATCGGCACGATACCCTATGAAATTGTTTGCATAATCGGAAAACGTGTCCCGCGGGTGTACTTTAAGAACGGTAAAATTGTAAATGTGTTGAATTATCTGATATAACTATATCACGAAAAATTCCTTGCTTCTGCAAGCTTCATTAGACAGCTTGTACAAACGTAATTAAGCGGCGTGGCTGCTGCGATTTAAAGCGGAGCATGGATTGCGTAGCGAGCGCGACTAGAAACTGGATGTTGGAAATGG
>JGI24708J26588_10000997_pt1 | contig 22637 bp, 37 predicted proteins | sample BioPla1DNA2_FD_26588 | JGI IMG/M metagenome (IMG submission 26588) | reverse complement strand
ATCTATTTTTGAATACAAAAAACCGCCAAAGGGAATTCTCCCCCTGACGGTTGGCGCTTGCGATAAGCAAACTTTGTAATTGTAAACAAACTCGTGTGTAATGAAACAAATCTTTAACGTTTGGAAAATTGAGGTGCCCGTCTGGCTTTTTTCAAGCCGTATTTCTTTCTTTCTTTCATCCGCGGGTCGCGGGTTAAAAAGCCTGCTTTTTTCAGAAGCGGACGGAAATTTCCTTCTGCTCTCAGCAGAGCCCGGGCAATACCATGCCTGATGGCGCCAGCCTGTCCGGTAGTACCGCCGCCTTGAACAGTGGCAATCACATTAAACTTATCTAATGTATCAGTCAGTTTTAACGGTTGGCGAACAATTAACTTTAGTGTTTCCAAACCGAAATAATCATCAATGTCTCTTTTATTTATAATAATTTCACCTGTGCCGGGTACGAGACGAACGCGGGCAACAGCATTCTTTCTACGTCCGGTACCGTAATATTGAACTTGTGCCATTTCCTTGTTTCCTCCCTTCTACCCTAAAATGTCCAAACTTCAGGTTGCTGGGCTTCATGCGGATGTTCGCTTCCAGCATAAACACGAAGTTTTTTCAGCATCTTCCGACCGAGTCGGTTGTGCGGAAGCATTCCTTTCACAGCTAACATGACTACCCGCTCCGGTTTGGTTGCAAGCAGGGTACCATAGGAAACTTTCTTTAAACCACCGGGATAACCGGAATGGCGATAATGGAATTTTTGTTCTGCTTTCTTACCGGTTAAGACAATTTTTTCCGCATTGATAACAATGACATGGTCACCGGTATCCACATGAGGTGTATAAATCGGTTTATGTTTACCGCGAAGAATGCGGGCAACTTCTGTAGCCAATCTGCCTAGTGGTTTGTCAGCGGCATCGATAATATACCATTTCCGTACTACTTCGCCGGCTTTAGGCATGTATGTGGTACGCATAATTATCCTCCTTACTCCTTAAACGCTGGCCAAACTACCGCTAACGGGGCAAAACGGCATTTTGGCACAAAGTTATTTTATAATATGAGGTGCCGACTGTCAAGTTATTCTGACAGTCTTAAGATCAAAGAAAACGTTAATTACTAATATTTTACCTCTTGCATCACCAGTCCATGCGCCGGTACGGTCCAGCCGGCGACATTGCGGTTACGTGCTTCCAGCACCGGCGTTAAATCATAATGACGCTTGCCCTGGCCCACTTCCAGGAGTGTCCCGGTGATGATGCGAACCATATTATAAAGAAAACCGTCTGCTTCTATGGTAATAGTTAAATAGTCATCATGGTCAGTCAGATCTAATGTGAAGAGTGTTCTGACGGTTGATTTCACTGAACTTCCGCTGGCCATAAAGGAGCGGAAATCTTTTTGTCCCAATAATGTTGAAGCCGCCTTTTGCATTAAGTTTAAATCCAGCCGGTAAGGCAGGTGATAAGCAAAATGTCTGGTTAACACACGGGGGAAGGGAGCATGATCAACTGTGTAGCGGTAGACTTTACTTTTGGCACTATAACGGGCATGAAAATCGGCTGCGACTTCTTCAGCATTTGTGACAACAATATCCGGTGGCAAGACTGAGTTTAGCGCGTAGGGAATACGCTCACAGGGGATTTTTGTGTCTACATAAAAATTTACCACTTGACCGAGAGCATGCACACCGGCATCTGTCCTGCCTGCTGCCGTAACGCGCACCGCTTGAGAAAAAATTGTCTCAATGGCTTTTTCCAATTCTTCCTGGATAGTAACTGCATTCTGCTGGATTTGGAACCCGTGGTAATTAGTACCGTCATAAGCCAAAGTCAGTTTAATATTTTTCACGCTATCCCACCCCAGTTAAACAGTGGTTGACTGCTTTGTTAAGTCAGCAAAAGCATCAGTGGTATCAGGGCAGCACTAATCAGAATGGCTAAAATATCACGGAAGGCAATTTGCAGTTGACGCATACGCGTACGCCCCTGCCCTCCACGATAACAACGTGCTTCCATGGCTATAGCCAGATCGTCCGCCCGGCGAAAAGAAGAGACAAAAAGCGGCACTAAAAGCGGCACTAAACTTTTGGCGCGACTAAACACATTCCCGGTTTCAAAATCCGCACCCCGTGCCATTTGCGCCTTCATGATTTTTTCCGCTTCCTCCATTAAAGTGGGGATAAAACGCAGGGCGATAGTCATCATCATGGCTATTTCGTGGGCAGGGACGCCGATTTTACTAAGCGGCTTCATTAGATCCTCCAAAGCATCAGTCAAAGCAATGGGTGAAGTAGTCAGCGTTAAAAGCGAAGTGGAAACAATTAAAAGAATAATGCGCACAACCATAAAGATTCCCAAGTAGACGCCTTCTGCTTCAATGGTAACGGCGCCAAGAGCCAAAAGCACTGCTCCGCCTTTAGTAAAAAAGAGGTGGATAATGAGCGTAAAAAGCATAATGTAGTAGACCGGGCGTAAGCCGCGCAAAAAATAGTGCAAAGGCAACTTGGAAGAATAAAGCAAGCTAAAAATGAAAGCTGCCATCAGTAAATAGCCCCAAAAAGAACGAACCACGAAGACTGCTACTATGATTAAAATCAGGGCAATAAATTTTGCCCGGGCATCCAAGCGATGCAGTAAAGAATCGCCGGGTACAAATTGTCCAATGGTTATACTTTTTAGCATGCTCATTTCTTTTGCACCTCCAGCATCTGCAGGATGGCATCACGAGCAGCAGCCACTGTAAAAATATCAGTGGGGACGTTTTTGCCGGCTGCTTTCAATCTGTGCATTAAGAGCGTCATTTGCGGCAGCCCCAGACCCAGTTCTTCCAGTTGCACTGCATCCTGAAACACTTCCGCCGGTGTACCGTACATTTTTATGGTGCCGTTTGCCAGGACTAAAAGATGCTTGGCGCGGCTGGCCACATCCTCCATACTATGGGAAACCAGTACTACAGTTAAGCCTTCCTCTTGGTGCAGCCGGTCAATCTGGGCAAATAATTCCCTTTTACCCTGCGGGTCAAGCCCGGCAGCCGGTTCATCCAGGATTAAAATCTCCGGTTGCATGGCCAGTACTCCTGCCATGGCCACACGGCGCATTTGTCCGCCGGACAAGGTAAACGGTGAACGGTCTGCCATTTCTTCCGGCTCTAGCCCAACCAGACGTAAAGCTTTTTCCACCCGTTCATTAATTTCACTTTCTGCCAACCCCATATTTTTGGGGCCAAAAGCCACATCAGCATAAACAGTTTCCGCAAACAACTGGTGTTCAGGAAACTGAAACAAAAGACCGACTCGCCGGCGGATTTCACGCAAGCCGGCTTTATCCGTGCTAATATCTTTTCCGTCCACCAGGATCCGGCCTGAAGTAGGTTTAAGCAAACCGTTCAGGTGTTGGACAAGTGTAGATTTGCCGGAACCTGTTTGACCGATTACCGCCAGATATTCACCCTGTTCGATGGTTAAGTTAATATTTTTCAGAGCTTTAACTTCAAAGGGGGTTCCAGGCATATACGTATAACTTATATTTTCTAATTCTATCCGCATAATTGCTCCACCAAATCATCTACCGTCAGCACTGAAGGGGAAATCTCCACACCGGCACTGCGCAGCTGGTTAGCCAGCTCTACCACAGGCGGTGTATCTAAACCTAGTGCCCGGAGTTCTTCAACGCGCAAGAAAGTTTCTTGCGGTGAGCCTGTCATAACTATTTTCCCTTTTTCCATAATAATGACACGGTCAGCAGCAACTGCTTCTTCCATGAAGTGGGTAATTAGAATTACTGTTATGCCTTCTTTATTGAGGCGTCCGATTGTTTCCATCACTTCAGTCCGCCCGCGGGGATCGAGCATTGCGGTGGGTTCATCTAAAATCAGGCATTTGGGGCGCATGGCAAGAACACCGGCAATAGCTACTCTTTGTTTTTGCCCTCCGGAAAGAAGATGCGGGGCGTGCTGCCGGTAGGCAGACATCCCGACAATCTCCAGAGCCTCTGCCACCCTTTGCCTGATTTCCTCTGAAGGCAGTCCCAGGTTTTCCGGGCCGAAGGCAACATCTTCCTCCACGGTGGTGGCCACAATTTGGTTATCAGGGTTTTGAAAGACCATCCCCGCCAGTTGGCGAATTTGCCAATGATTTTTTTCTTCACCGGTCAGCATGCCGCCAACCCACATTTTACCGCTTGTTGGTAGAAGCAAAGCATTAAAATGTTTGGCCAGGGTGGATTTTCCTGAACCGTTTGGGCCTAAAACAGCAACAAATTCCCCCTCAGCAATCGACAAATCTATCTCAGAAAGCGCCCACAATCCTTCTTCATCGGTGTCATGATATTTATATCCCAGTCCTTCAGCACGGATAATTTCCACAGGACTCACCCCCAAAACACCATACTCCCGCAATCTGCGAAATTTTTACCGGTCCTTAGCATATAAAGAAAATCGACATCGTAGGGTCGATTTTCTTCTTGACTCTATATTTCTATACGAGCTCGATAATGGCCATGGGGGCGGCATCCCCGCGGCGCGGTCCCAATTTTAGGATGCGAGTATACCCACCCTGACGGTCCTCATAACGAGGCGCGATCTCATCAAACAGTTTAGTAACTGCATCTTCATCGAGGAGATAGGCCAACGCCTGGCGGCGCGCGTGGAGATCTTTACGCTTACCCAGCGTTATCATTTTTTCAGTTATGCTGCGTAATTGCTTCGCCTTAGCTTCCGTGGTTTGAACTCTTTCGGCAAGAATAATGGATGTTGCCAAATTGCGGAGCATAGCACGTCGATGATCACTGCGACGGCCGAATTTACGGATTACCACGGCTTCTCCCTCCTTTACTCGTTGCTTTCACGCAAACTTAAGCCCAATTCTGCCAGTTTGCGCCGTACTTCTTCCAGGGATTTTTTCCCAAGATTACGGACTTTCATCATATCTTCTTCTGTCCGTTGAATTAATTCTTCAACAGTGTTAATTCCGGCCCGTTTGAGACAGTTATAGGAGCGGACGGAAAGATCCAGTTCTTCAACTGTCATTTCCAGAACTTTGGCTTTATCGTCCTCTTCTTTTTCGTCGAGGATTTCAACTTCAGCCACTTCTTCCGTCAGATTAATAAATAGGCTTAAATGTTTGCTGAGAACCTTGGCGCCCAGGCTGATGGCTTCATCGGGAAGAATGCTCCCATCGGTCCATACTTCAAAGCTTAGCTTGTCATAGTCTGTGTGCTGGCCGACGCGTGTATCTTCCACTTTATAATTCACACGGCGAATGGGTGAAAAGAGCGAATCTATAGGAATAACTCCTATGGGCTGACCCGGCTCTTTGTTGCGATCGGCAGGCACATAGCCACGGCCGTTAACGGCAGTCATTTCTATATACAACCGGCCGTCCTCTTCAAGCGTTGCAATATGCAAATCCGGATTTAAAATCTCCACATCTGCCGGTGCCTGGATGTCCCCGGCTTTTACTACCCCCGGTTCTGTAGCAGCTATGATCAGTGTTTGCGGTTCTTCAGAATGAATTTTCATGGACAGCTTTTTTAAGTTCAGAATAATTTCCGTAGTGTCCTCTAAAACACCGGGAATAGTTGAAAATTCATGCAAAACATTTTCTATTTTTACAGATGTCACTGCTGCACCCGGCAGAGAGGATAAAAGTACGCGTCTCAGAGAATTACCAAGCGTAATACCGTAACCACGCTCCAGAGGTTCAATGACAAACTTACCGTAAGTGTTGTCGTTTTTTTCATCGACACGCTCAATCTTGGGCTTCTCAATTTCGATCAAGGTTCAGAACCCTCCTTTTTGATTCCATTAACAAACGCGAGGGCATTTTAGCTCACACCAGCTTAGCGTGTTCAAAAACAAAGAACTATTAACGTGAATAGAGCTCAACAATTAAGTGTTCGGCAATGGGGCTGTCAATTTCCTCACGGCTCGGCAAGCGAATGACTTTCCCAGTCAGGTTTTCACTGTCAACTTCCAACCATTCCATGGTACCCTGGTTGCGTGTAAGCTCTGCCAGCTCTTTAAAACGTCCTTTATTCTTGCTTGATTCACGCACTGAAATGACGTCACCAGGGCGGACTTGGTAGGACGGAATATTAACTTTACGTCCGTTAACGGCAAAATGACCGTGTTTTACCAGTTGCCTGGCCTCAGGACGGGAAAGGGCAAATCCCAGCCGGTAAATAATATTATCTAAACGAGATTCCAAAATCTGCAGTAAGTTCTCACCGGCAATACCTTTGCGGCGAGTTGCTTCCCGGAAATATTTACGAAACTGACCTTCCAAAACGCCGTAAATGCGGCGTGCTTTTTGTTTTTCCCGCAACTGCAGGCCGTATTCGGAAAGTTTACGACGGCGCTGACCATGCTGACCGGGTGCATAACTTCTGCGGTCAATAGCACATTTTTCCGTGTAGCAACGTTCACCTTTCAGATATAATTTTACACCTTCCCGGCGGCACTGCCTGCAGACAGGTCCAGTATATCTAGCCAATTACGAGCACCTCCCTTGCTTTAAACACGACGCCGTTTTGGCGGACGGCAACCGTTATGTGGAATTGGTGTAACGTCTTTAATTAAGTTTACTTCCAACCCTGCTGCCTGCAGAGAGCGAATGGCAGCTTCACGACCGGAACCGGGTCCCTTAACATAGACCTCAACTTCTTTCAGCCCATGTTCCATTGCTGCTTTCGCGGCACTTTCCGCAGCCATCTGGGCAGCATAAGGGGTGGACTTCCGTGAACCTTTAAAGCCGACGGCACCGGCGCTGGCCCAGGAAATTGCATTACCCTGCAGGTCGGAAATGGTAATCATGGTGTTATTAAAAGTAGACAAAATATGGGCAACACCATGTTGAATATTCTTACGCTCACGCCTTCTGGGGCGACTGGATCTTTTTCTCGCTACCAAAACATTTTCCCCCCTAACTTACTTTCTTACCTACTGCGTCTAACGCCAACTGTACGCTTGGGACCCTTACGTGTCCGGGCATTATTTTTCGTTGTTTGCCCGCGCACCGGTAAGCCCCTGCGGTGTCTGATTCCACGATAGCAGCCGATCTCCATCAGCCGCTTAATATTCATGGCAACTTCGCGGCGCAAGTCACCTTCAACTTGATAGTTCCGATCAATATACTCACGTAGTTTATTGACTTCTTCTTCAGTTAGGTCCCGCACGCGGGTATCCATATTAATGCCTGTTTGTTTTAAAATTTCCCGGGCAGAACTGCGGCCGATCCCATAAATATAGGTAAGGGCGATTTCAACACGTTTTTCACGCGGCAAGTCGACTCCGGCTATCCTCGCCATGGGATGCACCTCGCTTTCGTGTAACTTAATATAGAATTTCCATTTCTTTCCCTTTTTATACTTTAACCTTGTCTTTGCTTATGCTTAGGATTTTCACAGATAACCATGACTCTTCCTTTGCGTTTAATGACTTTACACTTTTCGCAAATCGGTTTCACAGATGGTCTGACTTTCATCCCAAAACCTCCTTTTTGCGTCTACTTGTAACGGTAGGTAATGCGCCCACGCGTTAAATCATAAGGGGATAATTCCACCAAAACTCTGTCCCCTGGGAGAATGCGGATAAAATTCATACGGATTTTTCCTGAGACATGGGCCAGTACTTTATGTCCGTTTTTTAGCTCCACGTGGAACATTGCATTTGGTAAAGGCTCAACAACAGTTCCTTCAACCTCAATGACGTCTTTCTTTTTCGACATCAGGTCTTTTCCCTCCCTTTCTCCCCCCGGGTTAGTTCAACACCCACCATTTCACGGATTGCCCGTGCAATCTCCTCATCGCGTGCTTTGCACTGCCTAATTCTTTCCGCCAGTTCAGCAGGCCCGTGCTGGTGAATCCGCAGATGACGGAGATTTTTCTTTTTTGGGTTTTTCAGGGGGCGGTTAAGGCCGTTGGCTAGAAACACAGTATTTTTTTCACCAAAGCCTACGACCAGGTAGTACCCTCCGGCATCACGGCCTGCAATAGAGTGAACTAGAGTACCTATTCTTGGCGAAACAGCCATTTACCAATCTCCCTTCACTTTTGCAGGAAAATGCGTAAAACCATGAGTGTGTTTTTAAAGTTCGGTTAAGATCATCGGGGTATCTTCAGTGATAACAATGGTATGCTCAAAATGGGCTGACCATTTGCCATCAAGCGTCACCACAGTCCAATTATCCTGTAAGGTTTCAACCTGCCAGGTTCCCATGTTTACCATAGGCTCTATAGCCAAAGCCATTCCCGGCTCCAGCCTGGGACCACGGCCCGGCTTGCCGAAGTTAGGAACTTGTGGTTCTTCATGCATCTGGTTACCAATGCCATGGCCCACATAATTACGGACAACGGAAAAACCATTTTTCTCCACATACGTCTGTACTGCATGTGAGATATCGGTAAGGCGATTGCCTTTGACCGCCTGTTCAATGCCTTCATAAAGCGATTGGCGTGTTACCTTTATCAGCCGTAAAACTTCCGGGTCCACATCTCCCACAGGAAAAGTCATGGCAGCATCACCGTAATAGCCCTGATAGACTGCTCCTACGTCTATACTGATGATATCGCCTTCCTGCAATTTACGGAGGCTGGGAATACCATGTACCACTTCTTCATTAACAGATGTACAAATTGTAGCCGGAAAGCCATGGTACCCTAAAAACGCCGGTTTGCAGTTAGCTTTCCGGATATAACTTTCAGCCATTTTATCTAATTCAGCCGTAGTTATACCGGGCCGCACTGCTTCTTCCAGCAGCGCTAAAACTTCTGCTACAACACGGCCGGCTGTACGCATTAGTTTTATCTCTCGCTGCGATTTGATTGTAATCATAAAAGCCTCCGCCTATTTCATAAAGCCCTGATAATTTCTCATCAGCATATGGCTCTCAATTTGTTTCATAGTTTCTAAAACAACACCCACAACAATAATCATACCTGTTCCACCGAAAATAACATTGACTTTAAAAATCATCTGCAGAATAATCGGTGAAATGGCAACTACGGCTAAAGCCAGCGCTCCGGCCAGTGTTAAACGACCGGAAACACGTGCCAGATATTCGGCAGTGGGACGCCCCGGGCGTAATCCTGGAATAAAGCCGCCGTATTTTTTCATATCCCCGGCCATTTTATAGGGATCAAATTGAATTGCCGTATAAAAATAGGCAAAAAAGATAATTAAGAGCACATAAAGTATAGAATGCAGCCAGGAACCGGGCTGAAAAGCTCCGGCAATGCTTTGTGCCACTGGATGGTTTATATAACCGGCAATAGTACTGGGAAACATCAAAAGAGTAGATGCAAAAATGACAGGAATAACCCCGGATTGGTTAACTTTCAGCGGAATATGTGTGGACTGACCACCGTACATTTTACGGCCCACCACACGTTTGGCATACTGCACAGGAATCCGGCGCTGACCTTCCTCCAAAGCAATAATACCGACAATTAAGGCCAGGGTAATAATTATTGTGGCCAGAACGGCAAGAATATTGATGGTTCCTACTTTAGTCAACTCATAAGTTTGCAGTACGCCGGGGCCGAAACCGGACACAATCCCGGCAAAGATAATGATGGAAATACCGTTGCCGATGCCTTTTTCCGTGATAATTTCACCTAGCCACATTAAAAAAGCAGTTCCTGCCGTTAGTGTGACAATAATGGTGAAATAGGTGAATGCACCGGGATTCAGTACGGCACTGCGGAAAAGTCCCAATGTCATCCCTGTTGCTTGCACAAAGGCTAAGAGGACAGCACCGTAGCGAACAATCTGCTGCATTTTTTTCTGACCTTCCGGTCCTTCCTTGGCCCATTCCTCAAATTTAGGAATGACAACCGTTAAGAGCTGCATAATAATAGACGCGTTAATATAGGGGAAAATCCCCATAGCAAATATTGTATAGCTTTCCAAAGCCCTGCCGGTGAAAACATTAAACAAACCAAACAAATTGCTATCTCTAAAAAATTGGGCAATTTGTAACGGGTCTACTCCGGGCACAGGGATATGCGATCCCAGGCGAAACACTACCATCATAAGCAGGGTGAAGATGATACGGTTCCGCAGCTCCTTAATCCTCCAGGCGTTGCGAAGTGTTTCTAACATTTTAAATCACCTCGACTTTGCCGCCGGCTTTTTCTATCTTCTCCACTGCTGTTTTGGAAAATCCTTGAGCTTTAACTGTGAGCGCTTTTTCCAGCTCTCCGCCGCCCAGAATTCTGACACCGTCTTTAAATGACTTAATCAGCCCTTGTTGTCTTAAAACTTCCGGCGTCACTTCAGTTCCGTCGGCAAAGACGTTCAAACGCTCCACATTGATTTCATTATAAACTTTCTTAAAGATGCTCGTAAAGCCCCGTTTAGGTACGGCACGCTGCAAAGGCATTTGTCCGCCTTCAAAGCCCGGACGGACACCGCCGCCTGAACGTGCTTTTTGCCCTTTATGACCGCGCGTCGAAGTTTTACCCCAACCGCTGCTGATACCGCGGCCTACTCGTTTTTTAGCTTTACGTGCGCCTTGAGGGCTCTTTAGTTCGTGCAGATACATCTCCTACACCTCCCTTAGAGTTCTTCAACATGAACAAGGTGGGACACTTTATTAATCATACCCCGAATTTGAGGTGTATCTTCATGTTCCACGGTTTGATTTAATTTCCTTAAGCCAAGTGCTTTCACTGTGTCCCGCTGAGGTTCGGGCCGGCCAATCACACTGTTAACCAGCGTGATTCGCAGTTTTTTTGCCATGATGATTACCTCCTACCCTAAGATCTCTTCCACCGTTTTGCCGCGCAGTCTGGCTACTTCTTCGGCCCTCTTCAGCGATTTCAGGCCTTCCAGGGTGGCATTGACCACATTAATGGCATTGGCGGAACCAAGGGATTTTGTCAGGATATCCTGAACACCTGCCAGTTCCAGTACCGCACGCACAGGACCGCCGGCAATAACTCCCGTACCTTCAGAGGCAGGCTTTAACAGCACACGACCTGCGCCAAATCTGCCAATGACAGGATGTGGAATCGTTGTACCTACGATGGGAACATTGATCATATTTTTCTTGGCGTTTTCTATGGCCTTGCGGATCGCCTCGGGCACTTCCCCGGCTTTACCTAAACCGGCACCGACGTGGCCTTTTTCGTCACCGACAACCACCAGTGCGGAAAAGCTAAAGCGGCGACCACCCTTAACGACCTTGGCAACGCGATTTATCTGTACGACTCGTTCAGTCAGTTCTACTTTATTAGGGTCAAATCTCTCCACGCTTGCATTCCCTCCTTCACCTTAAAATTCCAGGCCAGCTTCTCTGGCACCTTCAGCCAGCTCTTTGACCCGCCCGTGGTAAAGGTAACCGCCCCTGTCAAAAATCACTTGCTTAACACCTTTTTCAATGGCTCTTTTGCCGATAAGCAAACCTACTTTGCGGGCAGTTTCTTTATTGCCACAGGAGCCTTTCCCCTCATTAACTGCCGGTTCCAGGCTTGATGCCGCCACAAGCGTTACACCTTTATCGTCATCTATGATTTGCGCATAAATATGTTTTAAACTGCGAAACACATTCAAACGCGGACGGGCAGCCGTACCATAGACTTTTTTACGGACACGGAGGTGTCTTTTCTTCCGCGCTGCATTCCTATCCTGACGCTTAAGCAATTCTCTTCCCTCCCTTACTTACCGGTCTTACCGACTTTGCGGCGAACGCGTTCTGTCTCGTACTTAATACCTTTTCCTTTATACGGTTCGGGCTCGCGGACAGCACGTATATTGGCAGCAACACTGCCTACTGCTTCCTTGTCTATGCCTTTGACCACAATTCTGTTAGGGGCGGGAACTTCAAGTTCGATTCCCTGCGGCGGTTTTATATTGACAGGCTGTGAATAGCCAACGTTAAGCACAATCCCGTCGCCCTGTTTTGTTGCACGGTAGCCGACACCCACCAGCTCCAAAGTTTTAGAAAAACCTTTGGTAACACCTTCCACCATATTGGCGATTAAAGTACGTGTGAGACCATGGAGGGCACGATCCGTTTTTTCATCACTGTTACGTGTAACAACTACTGTATCTCCCTCTAAAGCGATGTTAATGGCTTCAGGCATGGCTTTTTGCAATTGTCCGAGGGGGCCTTTAACCGTTACAACATTATCTTTTTGTAAAAACTCAACGCCTTTGGGCAGTTGAATAGGTTTACGGCCGATACGGCTCATACTATATCCCTCCTTTACCAGATGTAGCAGAGGACTTCTCCGCCGACGCCTGCTTTCCGCGCTGCTTTGTCGGACANTATCCCTTGCGAGGTGGAGATGATGGCAATACCGAGTCCTCCCAGCACTCTCGGCAGTTGATCTTTACGGGCATATACCCTGAGACCCGGCTTACTTATCCGTTTCAGTCCGGTAATTACATGCTCACGGTTAGGGCCATATTTCAGAAAGATTTTAATTGTACCCTGCTTACCATCTTGTTTATATTCATAATCTTTAACGAAGCCTTCATTTTTCAAAATATCCGCGATGGCTAATTTAATCTTTGACCCGGGTATTTCTACAGTATCATGTTTTACCATATTGGCATTACGAATTCTTGTCAGCATATCGGCAATTGGGTCCGTCATGGTCATTGCAATCGAACCTCCTTTCTCTCCAATCCCCTACCAGCTGGCTTTCTTTACGCCGGGGATTTTCCCTTCGTGGGCGAGCTTACGGAAACAAAGGCGGCACATACCGAATTTGCGCATATACGCACGGGGACGGCCGCACAGGTTGCAGCGGTTGTAGCCTCGAACTTCAAATTTGGGGGGTCTTTTTGCTTTCGCAATCATTGATTTTTTGGCCACTGTTTCCCCTCCTTTAACTTTGATAATGGTTTATGCACTGCGAAACGGCATACCCATTTCGCGCAACAGTTCTCTCGCCTCTTCGTCAGTTTTAGCAGTTGTGACAATTACGATATCCATACCACGGACTTTTTCCACTTCATCGTACACAATTTCCGGAAAGATCAGCTGTTCACGCACACCTAAGGAATAGTTGCCGCGGCCGTCAAAGGATTTAGGTGAAACGCCACGGAAATCCCGCACACGTGGCAATGCCACATTGAAAAGTTTATCCAGAAACTCATACATCCGCTCGCCGCGCAGTGTTACTTTACAGCCAATACTCATACCGTCCCGAATTTTAAAGCTGGCCACAGATTTTTTTGCTTTTGTGACTACGGGGCGTTGTCCCGAAATTAATGTTAAATCGTTTACTGCAGCGTCCAAAGCTTTCGGATTATCCTTTGCTTCACCGACGCCCATGTTTATAACCACTTTTTCCAAGCGAGGAACTTGGTGAATGTTTTTATATTGAAAACGTTCCATTAAAGCCGGCCGTATTTCGTTTAAATATTTCTCTTTCAGGCGGGCCATACTGTTACCTCCTTTCCGGCTACTTGTCGATGAGCTCCCCACATTTTTTGCAAGCACGCAGCCAGACTGTTTTGTCGGCTTTTTTCACGGGGGATTTTTTTATTCTCGTCGGTTTTTTACAGCTCGGGCAAATGACCATCACTTTGGCACTGTAAATGGGTGCTTCCTGCTCATGGATCCCTGCCTGTATCCGCTGGGTAGCCCGTGCATGTTTTTTTACGATATTTACGCCTTCTACAATCACTTTGCCTGCAGAAGGTAAGGCTCTCAGCACTTTGCCTTTTTTACCTTTGTCCTTTCCGGAAAGGACAAGCACATTATCTCCCTTTTTCACATGGAGTTTAGCCACGTTTCTCTGCACCTCCTTGACGCTAAATCACTTCCGGTGCCAGCGATATAATTTTCATAAAATCTTTTTCCCGCAGTTCACGGGCCACAGGTCCGAAAATCCTGGTACCACGCGGGTTTTTCTGTTCATTAATTAAGACGGCGGCATTTTCATCAAACTTGATGTAAGAACCGTCATTTCGCCGCAAACCCTTTACAGACCGGACGATGACCGCCCTTACGATTTCACCTTTTTTGACAACTCCGCCGGGCGTTGCTTCTTTGACAGTAGCCACGATTATATCTCCAATATTGCCGTATTTTCGGGCCGAACCGCCGAGTACACGAATGCACATAATTTTCTTCGCACCCGAGTTATCAGCAACCGTTAGATACGACTCGGTCTGAATCATCGTCAAACCTCCTTCAAAACAGATGTCAGGTATCGGATGTCGGATGTCAGGCGTCGGATGTCAGATAGCGGATATCATCATTTCAACCGATAACACAACATTTTTTAATCCGATTTCCGATTTCAACCTTTAGAGTTTTGTTTTCTCCACGATTTCAACCAGTCGCCATCTCTTATCTTTACTCAAAGGCCTGGTTTCCATGATTCTTACTTTATCCCCAATGCTACATGCATTTTCCGGGTCATGAACTTTATATTTTTTCGTTACACGGATAATCTTGCCGTAAAGGGGATGGCGAGTAGTTCTTTCTACGGCCACAACGGCAGTTTTATCCATTTTATCGCTTGTCACAATACCGACGCGTGTTTTGCGCTGATTGCGTTCCAAAGGCTTTGCCTCCTTTCGGATATGTTGCTTCCGGACAAAAGTGGCGTTCTCAAATCCCAGTGCACATTTTCAGCTAGACGTTTAATTCACGTGCACGCTGAATAGTCTTGATGCGGGCAATATTTTTCCGCACTTCGCGAATACGCATGGGGTTCTCTAATTGTCCTGTAGCCATCTGAAAGCGCAAATTAAACAGTTCCTCTTTCAATTCAGCCAGTTTGCCGTCAAGTTCCACATCACTGAACTCTCTAAGCTCTTTAGCTTTCATGGCTTTCACCACCTGTCTCAATACGCTTGACAAATTTCGTTTTAATGGGCAGTTTATGCGCAGCTAAACGCATGGCTTCCCGGGCTGTCTCTTCCGGCACACCGGCCAGTTCAAAGAGAATTCTTCCCGGTTTAACCACAGCTACCCAGTATTCCGGCGAACCCTTACCGCTACCCATCCGGGTTTCAGCAGGTTTGGCCGTAATGGGCTTATCAGGGAAAATTTTAATCCATACTTTTCCGCCCCGTCTGATAAAACGGGTCATGGCAATACGTGCAGCTTCAATCTGCTGGTTTGTGATCCAAGCGGGCTCTAAAGCCTGCAAACCGTATTCACCAAAATCTATCTGGTTGCCTGCCATGGCCTTACCCTTCATGCGGCCGCGATGCTGCCTACGGAATTTAACTCTTTTTGGTATCAGCATTCGGGTTTCCTCCTCCCGTATTTGCCTGCTTGGTCGGTAGAACCTCCCCTTTATAAATCCATACCTTTACGCCAATGCGACCATAGGTAGTATGCGCTTCTTGAAAACCATAATCAATATCGGCCCGAAGTGTCTGCAGAGGCACAGTGCCTTCGTGGTAGGATTCAGATCTGGCAATCTCTGCACCGCCAAGACGGCCGCTGACCATAACTTTAATCCCTTTGGCTCCGGCGCGCATGGTGCGAAATACAGCCTGCTTCATGGCGCGGCGGAAGGCGACCCTCCTGACCAATTGATTGGCAATATTTTCAGCTACTAATTTGGCATCCAGTTCAGGCGTTTTGATTTCAACAATATTAATATGAACTTGTTTATCCGTTAACTTTTCCAAGTGCTTACGCAGTTCCTCGACACCGGCTCCTCCTTTACCGATGACTACACCGGGTTTGGCTGTATGAATGGTAATCCGCACACGGTTGGCGGCGCGTTCAATTTCTACGCGGGATACGCCGGCGTTGTCGAGTTGTTTAGCTATTTCTTTACGGATCTTCATATCTTCCAGCAAAAGATCCGTATAATTTTTATCGGCATACCATTTGGCGTCCCAGTCTTTGATCACGCCAATACGAAAGCCGACAGGGCTAACCTTTTGACCCACGGACTTATCCCTCCTTCTTCTCTTTGAGAACGATGGTTATATGGCTGGTGGGCTTGCGAATACGGCTCGCCATCCCGCGACCACGAGGACGGTAACGCTTCAGCACCGGCCCCTGATCAACATAAGCTTGCGCCACATATAGTAAATCCCGATCCATTTCGAAATTATTTTCAGCATTAGCAATGGCAGATTGGAGTACTTTTGTAATCGGCCGAGCCGGACGATTGGGCAGTACTTGTAAAATTGCCAGTGCTTCCTGAGCACTGCGGCCGCGAATCTGGTCCACCACAAGGCGGGCCTTCCGCGGTGACATGCGAATATATTTGGCAGATGCTCTAGCTTCCACGGTATCCCTCCTTATTTCAAAGCAGTAGACCGTTCAGTGTGGCCGCCGTGTCCACGGAACGTCCGCGTCGGGGCAAACTCACCAAGTTTATGGCCTACCATATCTTCGGTAATATATACCGGAACATGTTTTCTTCCATCGTGGACCGCCAAAGTATGACCGACCATTTCTGGAAAGATAGTGGAACGGCGGGACCAGGTTTTTATAACTTTCTTTTCATTTTTTTCATTCATCTCTTTAATTCTCGCTAATAATTTCTCATCGACATAAGGACCTTTTTTCAGAGACCTGGACAACTCTTGGCGACCTCCTTCCTGAACAAATTATTTCTCACGACGACGACGAACAATATACTGGTCAGATTTTTTATTCTTCTTACGTGTTTTATAACCCAATGTCGGCTTACCCCAGGGGGTAACAGGACTTTTACGTCCAATGGGAGCTTTTCCTTCCCCACCGCCGTGCGGGTGATCCACCGGGTTCATGGCTGAACCGCGCACTGTGGGACGAATGCCAAGCCACCGTGAACGGCCGGCTTTACCGATATTAATAATCTCATGCTCCACATTGCCTACCTGTCCAATTGTGGCCCTACATTCCTGGGAAATGAGACGAACCTCGCCGGATGGCAGACGGACATGAGCATATTTTCCTTCTTTGGCCATCAACTGGGCAGCAGCTCCGGCAGAACGGACAAGCTGTCCTCCCTTACCGACTTTCAGTTCAATATTATGAATCATTGTACCTACAGGAATATCTTTCAGCTTCAGGGCATTGCCCGGTTTTATATCTGCACCTTCTCCGGAAAGAAGCTCTGTGCCCACAGTAACACCTACAGGTGCCAGGATATAACGTTTTTCTCCATCGGCATAATGGAGCAAAGCGATATGAGCGGAGCGGTTGGGATCATATTCAATGGACGCTACCTTGGCCGGAATTCCGTCTTTATTGCGCTTAAAGTCAATTATCCGGTATCTGCGCTTATGTCCCCCGCCGCGATGACGCACTGTAATACGGCCCTGGGCATTACGGCCTGCTTTTTTCTTCAGCGGCTCCAATAATGATTTCTCGGGCTTATCAGTAGTAATTTCTTCAAATTTACTGACAGTCATAAAACGGCGTCCCGGAGAGGTGGGAACAAACTTTTTAACTGCCATAGTATCTACTCCCTCCTTCCTGGATTACAGGCTTTCAAAAATCTCTATGGGTTTACTGCCTTCTTCCAGGGTGACAATAGCTTTCTTCCAGTTGGGACGACGTCCGCTATGCACACCCATGCGCTTGACTTTACCTGTCATACGCATAGTATTGACGTCTTTTACTTTCACATTGAAGAGTTTCTCCACGGCATTTTTAATTTCAATTTTATTTGCCCGGAGATCAACGGCGAAAGTATATTTCATATCTTGCATTTCAGTAGTTGTTTTCTCAGAAATAATCGGTTTCAGAATAATATCTCTAGCCTCACGCATTACGCGAATACCTCCTCCACCTGTGTCACTGCATCACGGGTGATCACCAGGTTGTCGGTGTTTAGGATGTCGTAGACATTAAGCTGGCCGGCCTGCGTTGTTTTAACGCCGGGAATATTGCGGGCGGATTTAATTACGTTCTCTTGAATTCCTTCCAGCACCAGCAGGACTTTACGGCCTGTTTTCAGGTTTTCTAAAATTTTAACCATTTCTTTCGTCTTCGGAGCATCCATGTTTAAAGCGTCGAGGACTATTAGTGAACCGGCGTTGACTTTAGCGGTTAAAGCAGATTTGATCGCCACTCTTTTCATTTTCTTCGGCAAAACTTGCTTGTAATTTTCGCGTCCGTCCGGTCCAAAAGTGACCCCGCCGCCGCGCCACAGGGGTGAACGGATGGAACCGTGTCTGGCCCTGCCTGTTCCTTTTTGCCGCCAGGGTTTGCGACCACCGCCGCGCACTTCAGTACGTGTTTTCGTCTTGGCCCTGGCTGTACGCTGGTTAGCCAAGTAGGCTACCACTGCCTGATGCATGGCGGCTTCGTTGACCTGAACGGCAAAGACCGAATCTGCCAGTTCAACATCACCGATTTGCTCGCCTTGCTGATTATATAAAGCTACTTTCGGCATCACATATCCTCCTTTCGACGTCATCTACCGAGCTGCTTTCACGGAGTCTTTAATTGTCACCAAAGCACCACGGGGGCCTGGTACGGCACCACGGACAAGCAGCAGGTTACGATCAGCATCAACTTTAACAACTTTCAGCTTTTGCACGGTAACGGTTTTGCCTCCCATACGGCCGGGAAGAGGCCGCCCTTTAAAAACACGGGACGGACCAACAGCACCTAATGAGCCGGGACCACGATGGTAATGAGAACCATGAGTCTCGGGGCCGCGGCCCTGGCCGTGGCGTTTAATGGAACCGGCAAATCCTTTACCTTTCGACTTGGCTGTGACGTCAACCCAATCGCCTTCGGCAAAAACGTCTGCCTTAATTTCCTGCCCTACTTCATAGGCGGAAACATCTTCCAGGCGAAACTCACGCAAATATTTTTTTGGCGAAACATCAACTTTCTTAAAATGACCAGCCAGAGGTTTATTCAGACGCTGCTCTTTTATATCTTCAAAGCCTAGTTGGACAGCCTCATAACCATCTGTCTCTACACTTTTCTTTTGGACAACATAACATGGACCCGCTTTAATTACTGTCACGGGAATAACCTGTCCGTCAGCATCAAAAATTTGTGTCATCCCAATTTTCTTACCAATAATTGCTTTCTTCATGTTTTGCACCTCCTTAAAAAGCTTTTCCCCTAAGGCAAGCACCGTCTGTACTCCCGGGGCAAACTCCCTTTTTACAGTTTGATTTCAATGTCAACACCGGCCGGTAAATCTAGCCGCATGAGCGCGTCAATAGTCTTAGGTGTGGGATCAAGAATATCAATTAAACGCTTATGTGTCCGCATTTCAAACTGTTCACGGGAATCCTTATATCTATGAGGTGCCCGAATGACAGTAAAAATATCTTTCTCGGTTGGCAACGGAATCGGTCCCGACACTGCTGCGCCAGTTCTCTTTGCGGTCTCCACAATTTTTCCGGCAGACTGGTCAAGTATCTGATGATCAAAAGCTTTTAAGCGAATGCGGATTTTCTGCTTCGCCATCATTGTCCCTCCTTCACTCGTCTGATGCACAGACTACTCCACAAAAATTCCCGGGTTTGCCCCGCAACCTTTTGCTTCATCGTTAACCCAGGCCATCCATCTGGTCTGAACAGCCTGGGCGCTGCATAAACTTATTCTATAATACTGGTAACAACACCGGCACCTACTGTACGTCCGCCTTCACGGATAGCAAAACGCAGGCCTGCTTCAATGGCAATGGGGGTAATTAATTCGATTTGCATTTGCACGTTATCCCCGGGCATTACCATTTCTACCCCTTCCTCCAGAGTAATAACTCCGGTAACGTCTGTGGTCCGGAAATAAAACTGGGGACGATAACCGGGGAAGAACGGTGTATGACGGCCGCCCTCTTCTTTTTTCAGGACGTAGACTTCGGCCATAAACTTGGTATGAGCCTGAATGCTACCGGGCTTGGCAAGAACCTGGCCGCGCTCAATGGATTCACGGTCAACACCGCGCAACAGACAACCGATATTGTCACCGGCCTGGGCTTCATCCATGATCTTGCGGAACATTTCTACACCGGTTACAACAGTCTTACGCGGCTTCTCGGCAAAACCGACAATTTCAACTTCATCCTGCACTCTGACCATACCGCGCTCTACACGACCGGTGGCAACTGTACCACGGCCGGTAATGGTAAAGACGTCTTCCACAGGCATCAGGAAGGGCTTATCAACGTCGCGCTCAGGTGTGGGGATGTATTCATCCACAGCATCCATCAGTTCCCAAACGGGTTTGCAGTCATCACAATCGCGACCGCCGCAGCCGCACTCCAGAGCTTTGAGGGCAGAACCGATAACTACCGGAATATCGTCACCGGGGAACTCATATTCACTTAACAGTTCCCGCACTTCCATTTCAACCAGTTCTAACAGTTCCGGATCGTCCACTTGGTCTGCTTTATTCATAAAGACAACAATATGAGGTACACCTACCTGACGGGCTAAAAGAATATGTTCCCGTGTCTGCGGCATGGGGCCGTCGGCGGCGGAAACAACCAGGATCGCGCCGTCCATCTGGGCTGCACCAGTAATCATGTTTTTAACGTAGTCGGCGTGACCGGGGCAGTCAACGTGGGCATAGTGACGGTTTTCCGTCTCATATTCAACGTGAGAAGTGGAAATGGTAATGCCACGCTCTTTCTCCTCCGGAGCCTTATCAATTTGATCATAGTCTGCTTTTTGGGCAAATCCGGCTGCCGACAGGCAGGTGGTAATTGCTGCTGTCAGTGTGGTTTTGCCATGGTCAACGTGACCGATAGTGCCGATATTTACGTGTGGCTTAGTCCTTTCAAATTTTTGCTTTGCCATTGAATTTAACCTCCTTGCTTCAATGCAAAATAATTTAAATTTAATGTTTCTCTAGTGTTTCTCAATAATCTCGGCTGCTAAATTTTTGGGGACTTCTTCATAATGGGAAAACTCCATGGAATAAGTACCGCGGCCTTGTGTGCGTGAACGTAAATCAGTAGCATAACCAAACATTTCAGACAGCGGTATTTTAGCTCTGATAACCTGAATCCCCGATCTTGAGTCCATTCCTTCAATCCGCCCGCGCCTGCTGTTGATATCACCCATAACATCCCCCATATAATCTTCGGGCACGGTTATTTCCACATGCATTACAGGCTCCAGCAGTACGGGCTTTGCTTTCATGACGCCGGCTTTAAAGGCCATGGAACCTGCCACCTTAAAAGCCAATTCGGAAGAATCAACATCATGATAGGAACCGTCTACAACGGAAACTTTTACATCTATGACAGGATAACCGGCAAGAACACCTGTATTCATTGCCTCCTGCACACCAGCATCAATGGCCGGGATATACTCCTTGGGAATGACGCCGCCGACAATTTTGTTTTCAAAAACATAACCTTGCCCCGGCTCCAACGGTTCTATTTCCAGCCAACAGTGACCGTATTGACCGCGTCCGCCGGTCTGACGGACAAATTTTCCTTCCACACGTACTTTCTCCCGAATAGTTTCTTTATAGGCAACTTGTGGTTTACCCACATTGGCGCCTACTTTAAATTCTCTCAGCAGTCTGTCAATAATAATCTCCAGATGCAGTTCACCCATGCCGGAAATAATGGTTTGACCTGTCTCCTCGTTAGTCTTGGTGCGGAAGGTAGGATCTTCTTCAGCCAGCTTGGCTAAAGAGAGAGACATTTTTTCCTGGTCAGCATGTGTTTTCGGTTCAATGGCCACATCAATGACCGGTTCGGGGAAGCTAATACTTTCCAAAACTACGGGAGCATCTTCAGTACAAAGTGTATCACCGGTGGCGGTATGTCTGAGCCCCACAATGGCTACAATGTCTCCGGCGGTAATTTCTTTAATATCTTCCCGGTGATTGGCGTGCATGCGCAGAATCCTGCCTACACGTTCCCGCTTTTCTTTAGTTGAGTTATAAACATAGGAACCGCTTGTCAGCTTTCCTGAATATACGCGGGCAAATGTCAGTTTACCCACATAAGGATCAGACATAATTTTAAAAGCCAAAGCGGAAAAAGGCGCTTCATCATCGGCAGGCCGCTCAACAATTTCATCGGTGCCTTTCAGCACACCCTGAACCGGCGGCACATCCAGCGGAGACGGCAGATAGTAAACCACAGCGTCCAACAGTGGCTGCACACCTTTATTTTTATAAGAAGAGCCACAGAGAACGGGCACCAGCTTAACCTCACAAGTTCCTTTGCGCAGAGCTTTTCTGATCAGCTCTTCACTGATTTCCTCGCCCTCTAAATACAGCATCATAAGCTCATCATCAAATTCGGCGGCAGCTTCCAACATTTTTTCCCGGTATTCGATAGCCAAATCCATCATTTCGTCAGGGATTTCCGTTTCATCACTACGCGTGCCCAGATCATCAATATAGACGATGGATTTCATGCGGATTAAATCAACAATCCCGACAAAATGCTCTTCGGCACCTATTGGGAGTTGGATGGGGACCACATTAGCGTCCAGACGTTCTCTCATGGCCTTTAAGACCTGGAAAAAGTCTGCGCCGGTAATATCCATTTTATTGACGTAAGCAATGCGTGGCACCTGATACTTGTCGGCCTGTCGCCAGACAGTTTCTGATTGCGGTTCTACCCCGCCTTTTGCACAAAAAACACCTACAGCACCATCCAGTACACGCAAGCTGCGTTCTACTTCCACAGTAAAATCAACGTGCCCGGGTGTGTCAATAATATTTATCAAATAATCCCGCCAATGTGCTGACGTAGCGGCTGAAGTAATGGTAATGCCGCGCTCCTGTTCCTGAACCA
>JGI24708J26588_10000996_pt1 | contig 22641 bp, 19 predicted proteins | sample BioPla1DNA2_FD_26588 | JGI IMG/M metagenome (IMG submission 26588) | reverse complement strand
TGAACTTCGAAGTAAGAAAGAACTTATCGAGCGTTTTATTGAGCAAGTCAATGTATCGACCAAAGTGGATGAGGATTGGCGCAAATTCCTCCAAGAGCGTAAGGAAGCGGATATTTCAGCAATTATAGAAGAAGAAAAATTAAAGCCTGAAGAAACCCGCCGTTTCATCGACAATGCTTTCCGAGATGGAATGNTTAAAACAACTGGTACAGCCATTGATAAAATCATGCCACCTGTATCCCGCTTTGGTGGAGGCAGAGCCGCGAAAAAGCAAGGGATAATCGAGAAGCTGATGATATTTTTTGAAAAGTATTTAGGTTTAGTGTAATAACGCTATTGAGAGGTGGAAATTAGAATTAAAAGTAAGTGAACGCCAGTTAAGCTGGCGTTTTTTTGCTCTTAGCCTAAATGCATTTTAAAGAAGAATGGCTTGTACCCGTTGACAATCTGCCCTTCAATCTCTATAATAACCGTATTGGAAATAAATGATATAAAATAAAAATATCTATTTGGAGTACAGGATGGAAATCATACTAATTATTCTTATTGTTATGTTTTTAATCTCTATCTATAGTCTGATTAATGAAAGGCAAATAGAGAAGATACTAACTAAAAAATTAAAAGAAGACTGGGGAAAGATCCCTCAAGGGGATTATAGCTTTGAAAAATTGGAATCCTTACAAGCATTCTATAAATCCATCAAGGATGAGCAGTTGGATGTGGATAATATTACATGGAATGACTTGGATATGGATGAAATCTATAAATTATTGAATAATACCCAAAGTGCCATTGGGGAAGAGTATTTGTATGCTTTACTAAGAAAACCATGTTTTTCAAAGGAAGAACTCTTAGAACGAAATCGTCTAATGAAGTTTTTTCATGAAAATGAAGAGGAACGAATTTTTCTCCAAAAGCAGTTAAATCGGATGGGTAAAATGAAATCCATATCCGTTTATCAGTATTTACATGCTTTAGATGACTTGAAGGAGAAGAGTAATCTTCCCCATTATTTCATGATTTTTGGCTTATTATTATCGGTTGGAATCATTTTTGTAAATCCCGGTCTTGGAGGGATTTTATTGGTTCTTATGGTAATTAATAATGTCTATAGTTATTACACCACGAAAGCAAAGATTACTCATTATATCAATCTTTTCTCCTTCCTCATTCGTTTACTGAATGGCAGTAAGGACATTTTAAAGCTGGACATTCCACAGCTTTCTAAGTACACAGAAACCTTAAAAAAAGATGTGGAACTTTTTAAACCCTTTATCAAGGGCTCTTCCATGGTAGCACCTAGTAAAGTTAGTGGTAATTTATTCGATCTCTTTGTTGATTATATTCGGATTTTATTTCATATTGATATAATAAAGTTTAATTCCATGCTTAGCTTTCTGAAGAAACATCGACAGACCTTGGATCGGATTTATATCAACATCGGATTTTTGGATAGTATGATTGCGACAGCTTCCTTCCGAGAGTATTTAAACTATTATTGTGAACCCACTTTAAGTAAGGGTGGAAAGCCCAAATTAAAAGTCTTGGATCTATACCATCCATTACTTGCTTCACCGGTTCCCAATTCCATCTCAGCGGATGGCAGTGTTTTAATTACAGGCTCCAATGCCTCGGGTAAGTCAACCTTTATTAAAACCTTGGCCATTAACGCAATTTTGGCTCAGACCATTTATACTTCCTTAAGTCGAGATTACCAGGGGAATTTCTTTATGATTTATTCCTCCATGGCTCTTAAGGATAATATTTTCCGTAATGAAAGCTATTTTGTGGTAGAAATAAAATCCTTAAAACGAATTTTGGATCGAATCAATGATGATATACCCATGCTTTGTTTTATTGATGAGGTTCTAAGGGGAACCAATACCTTAGAACGAATTGCAGCTTCATCTCAGATTTTATCTTCTCTGGCCAAGCAAAATGCCATGGTTTTTGCAGCTACCCATGATATTGAGTTAACCCATATTCTTGAGAAACGATATGCCAATTATCATTTCCAAGAAAAAATTTCAAATCATGAGGTTTTATTTGACTATAAACTCTATGAGGGTAGAGCCGTTTCAAGAAATGCAATTAAACTCCTAGGTATGCTGGGCTATTCACCGGAGATTATCCAACGTGCCCAAGCAGCAGTAGATAAATTCTTGCAGGACGGAGAATGGGTAAAAGAGTAAGGAAAAGCAGGATTTGAAATACAAGTTGAATTTAATATAATAACCACAATAGAATAAGGTAGTGTTAGTATATAAGTGTGGACAGGAAGAGTTTAAGCGATATGGCCTAAACGTTTCCAATACACGGATGATTTCTGTAAAGGATGAGATATGTAATTGTAAAGAAGCAAGATATAAATGAAAACGGAATCGACATAGAAAGATGTTTGGAGGTTTTGATGGAAGTTAGAATTTATACCGATGGGGCTGCCAGGGGGAATCCCGATGGACCTGGAGGTTATGGTACGATTATTGTTTATGTAGATCCCAAAGGGGTCGAGCATCGTAGGGAATACAGTGCGGGATATAAAAAAACGACCAATAATCGAATGGAACTGATGGCGGCAATTGTTGGTTTGGAGGCGCTGATTAAGCCATGTCAGGTTCATTTGTATTCGGATTCCCAGTATCTAGTGAAGGCCTTTAATGAAAATTGGATTAAAGGCTGGATTGCCAAAGGCTGGAGAAGGGGAAAGAATGAACCGGTGAAGAATGTGGATCTGTGGAAACGTCTTTTAAAAGCCATGGAGCCACATCAGGTTACCTTTCATTGGGTGAAGGGACACAATGGTCATCCCATGAATGAGCGTTGTGACCAATTGGCTACAAATGCCGCAGATGGTAAGGATTTGCTAGAGGATGTCGTCCTTGAATCATAGTTGAAATCATTGCAATTAGGACACGTTGTGTTATAATTGTAATGATTTCTTTTTATACAAAATACGATTTATCTTGAAAGCCTTCACTATGAGAGCTTTGAGTTTTAAATCTAGTTTTAATATTAAAACATACAAAAGTATACATACATAGGAGAGGATTATTACCATGAGCCAGCTTACACCTTTGATGCAACAATATATGCAGATTAAAGAGCAATATAAGGATTGTATCTTATTCTACCGTTTGGGTGATTTCTATGAAATGTTTTTTGAAGATGCTAATGTTTGTTCAAGAGAATTAGAAATTGCTTTAACAGGTAAAAGTATAGGTAAAGATGAAAGAATTCCCATGTGTGGGGTTCCACACCATTCGGTTGATAATTATTTAAGTAAGTTGGTGAGTAGAGGGTACCGGGTTGCAATTTGTGAGCAGGTGGAGGATCCGAAAACTGCGAAAGGGATTGTAAAAAGAGAAGTGGTTCGGATTGTTACACCGGGTACGAATTTAAATACCCAGGGATTGGATGAAACAAAGAATAATTATCTAATGGCGATTATACATACAACCAATGTTTACGGTGTCTCCATTGTTGATATTACAACGGGAGATTATTTTGTTACCGAGGTGGATCATGACCGTAAACTTCTGGATGAAATCTATAAATGGTCACCTACTGAAATTATCTGTAATGATAGTTTTTTTGTGTCTGGAATTGATCTGGAAGCTTTACAAGCGAATCAAAATGTAGTCTTATCACCCCTGGATCCTTGGTATTTTGATGATGATCTTTGTATTAGAGCCTTAAAGGAACATTTTCAGGTAGGAACTTTAGATGGTCTTGGTTTAAAAGATTATACCATTGGAGTAATTGCTGCCGGTTGTGTTATGCAATTTTTAAGGGAAACTCAAAAAAACTCCTTAAGCCATATCACCAAGCTAATCCCATATACTTATGAGAAATTTATGCTACTGGATAGTTCTACGGTACGAAATTTGGAGCTTACGGAAACCATNAGAGAAAAGCAAAAGAGAGGTTCTTTGCTTTGGGTTTTAGATAAAACAAAAACAGCAATGGGAGCCAGGTTGCTACGTAGCTACATAGAACAGCCTTTAATCGATTATGAGATGATTAATGACCGATTGGATGCGGTGGAAGAACTAAAATCCAATATGATGAGCAGGGAGGAGATCAGAGAGTATCTGAATCCAATTTACGACCTGGAAAGAATTATGAGTAAAATCAGTTATAAGAGTGCAAATCCCAGGGATTTAATTGCATTTTCCTCTTCCTTATCTATGCTTCCCCATATAAAGTTTTTATCCCAGAGCTTTGAAAGTCCTTTGTTACAGCTAATCAATGAAGAACTGGATACCCTAGAGGATATTTTCCAATTGATTGATAAGGCTATCACTGAGGAGCCGCCTTTGAATATCAAAGAAGGAAATATTATCAAAGACGGCTACCATGAAGAGGTGGACCGATTAAGAAAGGCTAAAACGGAAGGGAAAGACTGGTTGATGGAAATGGAAACCAAGGAAAGGGAAGCAACCGGAATTAAAAACCTTAGGATTAAATACAATCGAGTATTTGGCTATTATCTTGAGGTAACCAAATCCTATCAGAACCTTGTTCCTGAAAGCTGGGTTCGAAAGCAAACCTTGGCCAATGCTGAGCGTTATACAACACCAGAACTAAAGGAGTTAGAAGACATTATCTTAGGTGCTGAGGATAAATTATTTTCCTTGGAGTATGATTTGTTTTGTGAGATACGAGACCGAATTGCCTTGGAGGTAAAACGAATACAACAAACCGCTAAAGCAATAGCCAAATTGGATGTGTTTTCATCCTTGGCACTAGTGGCGGAACAGAATAATTATGTAAAACCAGTTATGAATACCGGAGGTGAGGTATCCATTAAAAACGGCAGACACCCGGTGGTAGAGAAAATGATTTCCCACGATATGTTTGTGGCCAATGATACCTTGCTAGATAATGAAAAGAATCGGGTATCCATTATCACCGGTCCCAACATGGCTGGTAAATCAACCTATATGAGGCAAACGGCTCTTATAGTTCTTATGGCGCAGATTGGAAGTTTTGTACCAGCGGACAGCGCACAAATTGGGATTGTAGATAGGATATTTACTAGGGTTGGGGCTTCGGATGACTTAGCTAGCGGACAATCTACATTTATGGTTGAAATGACTGAGGTTTCTAATATTCTTCGGAATGCCACGAAAAATAGTCTTTTGATTTTAGATGAAATTGGTCGAGGAACCAGTACCTTTGATGGACTAAGCATTGCTTGGGCAGTTGTGGAACATATTAGCGATCCCAATATCCTTGGGGCTAAGACTTTATTTGCCACCCATTATCACGAGCTTACGGAACTGGAAGGCCGCTTAGATGGGGTCAACAATTATTGCATTGCCGTGAAAGAGCAGGGGGATGATATTGTCTTCCTGCGTAAAATCGTAAAGGGAGGAGCAGATAAAAGTTATGGAATTCAAGTGGCAAAACTAGCAGGAGTTCCAGAACGTGTACTCAAAAGAGCCAAGGAAATTGCCGAGGAATTATCCGGAAATGATTTGGCCTTAAAAGCAAAGAATTTAGCCAAGAGTGGTACAAAAGAAAACCAAGAGGAATTTGTTCAGGAGGAACTAACTCTGGAGGATCTAATTCCAACCGTAAAACAAAAATCTTGCGAAGGGAAAAAGAGTAAGAAGTGTAAAGAGTTAGAACAATTATCCCTCTTTTCCTTATCGGGCAATGACGATATCATCATGGAAATTAGAGACTTGGATCTTGCCCACCTTACTCCTATTGATGCTCTGAATCAATTATATAAACTTCAGTTAAAAATAAAAGAAAGAATTTAGGTGGTATTTATGCCAACAATCCATTTATTAGATGAATCAACAATTAATCAAATAGCAGCAGGAGAAGTAGTGGAACGCCCCAGTGCCGTAGTAAAAGAATTGGTGGAAAATGCGGTGGATGCGGGGGCAACTGCCATTACTGTGGAGATTAAAGAAGGTGGTTTAAGCTTTATTCGTATTACGGATAATGGGTCTGGGATTGCCAAAGAGGACATTCCGACTGCCTTCTTGCGTCATGCAACCAGTAAGATAAAAAGTGTAGGGGATCTTTTGTCTGTTACAAGTTTGGGTTTTCGTGGTGAGGCCTTGTCTAGTGTGGCATCCGTAGCTCAGGTAGAATTGATCACCAAAACCCCCAGCTCTTTAAATGGTTACCGTTATTTAATTGAGGGCGGTGAAGAGAAGTTAATGGAGGAGATTGGCTGTCCCAGTGGAACTACCATAATTGTTAGAAATCTTTTCTTCAATACTCCGGCTAGAAGGAAATTCTTAAAATCTGCAAGCACAGAAGCCTCCTATATTAGTGATTTAATGGAGAGACTGATGATTTCTCTTCCCTTGATATCTTTTAAATTCATTGTGAATAATAAGGTAAAAATACAATCTCCTGGCAATAATAATAGTAGGGATATCCTCTACCAGGTATATGGAAGAGAGATTGTTAAGGAATTATTACCTGTGGAATATGACAGTGAAGAGATAAAAATCAAAGGTTATATTGGAAAGCCCTCCATTAACAGGGGGAATCGGAATTTTGAAAATTACTTTATTAATGGAAGATATATTAAGAGTAAGATCATTACCAAAGCGATTGAAGATGCTTACAAACCCTATATGATGCAGCACAAGTATCCTTTTACTTCTCTTTATTATGAAATCGATCCTTCCCTNATNGATGTGAATGTTCATCCTCAAAAATTAGAAATTCGTTTNAAAAATGGGGAAGAAGTNTATCGGTCAACGCTTCAGCTGATTCGGGAAACCCTAGGGGGCAAGGAAATGATACCGAAGATTTCCCTTGTGAAGGAAGAAGAGAAAAAGGAACCACAACAACAATTACCGGAGCCTTTTGAAGAAAAGAGAAGAAGGCAAATCCATGAAGATAAAGCTTTATATAAAACCTTTGATCCAGGTCAGAAATCCATGGAACATCAAAGTTTTTATCCAGGGCAGAAATCAGTTGAACATCAAAGTTTTGATTCAGGTCAGAAGTCAAATGAAAATAAATTCTTTGATCTGGGTCGCAAAGCCATTGAAATTAAATATGAAAATGATGATAAAACCTTAGATTCAGGGCAAAAATCCAATGAATATCAAAGCTTTCATAGGAGCCAGAAGTCCAATGAGTTTATGTCCCGTGATATGGCTAGAAAGTCTGTGCCAGGTAAGGGAAAGGAGAAAGCAGTCTTACAAGAACAGCCAAGCATTGCCCTACCTAAGCCTTCCACACAATCACAGGTATTGGAACAACTAAGCTTATTTGAGCAAAGACAAAGCGATTCATCGGAAGATAATCAAAAGGATCATTCTGATCTTTTTTTATCAGAGGCTGCTATAGAGGAACATAAAATCATAGGTCAGCTTTTTTCGACCTATTGGTTAGTGGAATATCGGAAAGAGCTATATATTATAGATCAGCATGCCGCCCATGAAAAGGTACTCTATGAAAGAATAATGGCTGGGGCCAAGAAAAAAACCATAGTATCACAGATGCTGCTTCCCCCCATTGTATTAAGTCTAACTTTGAGCGAGCAGGAAACTCTAAAAAAATATGAGGATACTTTAGCAAATTTGGGTTATGAGATTGAACATTTTGGCGGTAATGAATTTTCTGTTAGAGCTGTACCTTCCGATTTGTATGGGATTTCGGAGAAGGATCTATTTCTGGAATTTATGGATGAACTCAACAAGGATTTTGCTGGTACCACTCCAGAATCTATTTTAGAAAGAGTGGCATCTTTATCATGTAAGGCTGCTGTAAAGGCGAATCATGCATTTTCCACGGAAGAAGCAAGAGTCCTAATTCAGGAACTACTTACTTTGGAGAATCCTTATCATTGTCCCCATGGGAGACCAGTGATTATTTCTATGAGCCAATATGAATTAGAAAGAAAATTCAAGAGAATTAATTCATAAATGTCATAAAGCATTAGGAAGTAGAAGCAGGAATATTAGAAGTAAAAACTGATTTATGGAAGTAGGACAAGTAATGTTAGAAGTAAAAGAATAATAATGGTATAGAATTATGAATCTTAAGTCTAGTTCTTAAATCTAAAACTATGAATCTTAGATCTAGATCATGATTATGGAGGAAGAAGATGAAAGATGTTCTATAACCATGATACTTAGATTTAGAACGTTAGATTTAGTACGATGAAGATGGAAGAAGATGAAAGATGTTCTAGAACTATGAATCTTAAATCTAGAACCATGATTATGGAAGANGAATCAATGATGGAAGTAAAACAATAAATGAATTATGTTAGGAAGGTTGGTATGGAGAAAAAACCTTTAATTATCTTGACAGGACCCACCTCCGTCGGGAAGTCAGCCTTATCAATCAAGTTGGCGAAAGCCGTAGATGGTGAAATTATTTCTGCAGATTCCATGCAGGTTTATCGCCATATGGATATTGGTACGGCTAAGATTAAGTCAGATCAGATGCAGGGGGTTCCCCATTATCTAATTGATGAATTTATGCCAGACGAGGAGTTCAATGTAGTTTTGTTTCAACAATTAGCAAAAAAATATATGAAACAAATATACGATAAAAACAAGGTACCGATCCTGGTTGGAGGTACCGGTTTCTATATTCAAGCAGTTTTATATGATATTGATTTTACCAAGAATGAAGCGGACACCAGCTACCGCATGGAATTAGAAGAGATTGTCAGGGAGGGAGGAAAGGATCAGCTTTTTGATATGTTAAAAGAGATTGATCCGGAAAGTGCCAAAGCGATTCATCCCAACAATATCAAAAGAATTATCCGTGCCTTAGAGTATGCAAAGTTAACCGGGGAACGAATTTCGACCCATAATGAAGAACAAAGAAGCAAAGAGTCCCCTTATCAATTTTGCTATTTTGTTTTAAATAGAGAACGTTCTAAGCTTTATGAAGGGATCAACCAGCGAGTTGACTTAATGCTAGAAGAGGGACTATTAAAGGAAGTAAAATCCTTGGCGGACATGGGATATACCAAAGATATGGTATCCATGCAAGGCCTTGGTTATAAGGAAATCCTCGCTTATTATAATGGGGACTATAGTCTGGAAAAGGCTATTGAAATTCTAAAGAGGGATACCAGACACTATGCCAAAAGACAGTTAACATGGTTTAAACGAGAGAAGGATGTCCAATGGATTAACAAGGATGACTTTGAGGATGAGGACTCCATTCTAAATCATATGCTTGCTACTTTAAAGGAAAAGGGGATTATATAAAATTATCTTGAAGTATCTTTGATTATTATCTTTCTGATTTTGATTATATTATAATAAAACAATCAAATACAATTTTGTAATGGAAAAAAATCAAAATATTACAATCCTGAATTGAAATAAAAATTAAAATATTACAATCTTGAATTGAAATAAAAATTAAAATATTGCGATTTTGAATTGGAATAAAAATTTAAAATATTGCAATCTTGAGTTGAGATAAAAATATAAAATAATTATGATTTGGCTTAATATGCAAAATTATTTGAATTCGATTATATTTTTATTTTAGATGGGTTAAAATTAAAAATGACCATAAATATGGTTTACATAATATTATTATGTAAACNAATTAAATGTTTGTATTGACAAGTTCTTAAAACTAGGAGGAGAAGTAATGTTTACAAAAGAATTAAAAGAGAGTTACCAATCTTTGGGAATTGATCCCAAGGTTTATGATTTTTGTATGGAAGCGGAGGAAGCTTTGAAGGAGCGATTTGCTTCTATTGATAAAATCGCAGAATTCAATCAGCTAAAGGTATTAAAAGCCATGCAGGAAAATCGGTTAAGTGATATCCATTTTGCTGCTACCACTGGATACGGTTATAATGATATCGGAAGAGATACTCTGGAACAAGTGTATGCAGATATCTTTCATGCAGAGGATGCTCTAGTAAGACCCCAGTTGATGAGTGGAACCCATGCCCTTACCATTGCCTTGTCTGGAAATTTACGTCCAGGGGATGAAATACTATCTCCGGTAGGTAAACCTTACGATACTTTGGAAGGGGTTATTGGAATTACACCAATGAATGGTTCCCTTGCAGAATATGGGGTTACTTATCGCCAGGTTGATTTACTAGATGACGGTGGATTTGATTTTGATGGGATACGAGCAGCAATCAATGAAAAAACTAGATTGGCTACCATACAACGATCCAAAGGTTATGCCAACCGTCCGACTTTATCCGTAGAGCAAATTGGTGAGGTAATAAGCTTTATCAAAGAGATTAATCCCAATATCATTTGCATGGTGGACAATTGCTATGGAGAATTTGTAGAAGTGATTGAACCAACGGATGTGGGTGCGGATTTGTGTGTCGGATCCTTGATTAAAAATCCTGGTGGTGGTTTAGCTCCCGTCGGTGGCTATATCGTTGGAAAACAAGAGTATGTAGAAAATGCTGCCTTTCGTTTATCTGCCCCAGGCCTAGGTAAAGAGGTTGGAGCTACCCTTGGTTTAAATGCAACCTTCTTTCAGGGCTTGTTTTTAGCACCTACAGTTGTAGCAGCAGCATTAAAGGGTGCTATTTTTGCGGCTAATATATATGAAAAACTGGGATATGATGTATTGCCCAATGGTACAGAAGACCGATTTGATATTATACAAGCAGTTACTTTAAATTCTCCTGAGGCGGTAATTGCCTTCTGTAGAGGAATACAAGCCGCAGCGCCGGTGGATAGTTTCGTTTCTCCGGAACCATGGGAAATGCCTGGTTATACCTGTGATGTAATTATGGCAGCAGGAGCTTTTGTGCAAGGTTCCTCCATTGAATTATCTGCAGATGCTCCGATTAAGCCCCCGTATACGGTGTTTTTCCAAGGAGGACTTACCTGGTATCACGCTAAGTTTGGTATACTGATGTCCTTGCAAAAACTTTACGAAGAGGGTATCGTTGTGCTATCATAAGGGTTGATATTCTTATATACAAAATTTTATTCCTGTGATAAAATATGATAGAATTTAATTACTAATTATACACATATTACCGGATGAACCGGAAGGGAGCAATGCAAAATGGCGAAAAGCTATGGAAAAAACAAATGGGCACTTTTTTTATTGATACTTGCCGGATTTGTTGTTGGCAGCTTTCTAGGACATATCACCAAGGACATATCTTTTTTATCTTGGTTGGGCTACGGATTCGAATTTCAGATTGGAGACACCACAAAGCACAATATAATCACCTTAGATTTAATCGCATTAAAGATACAGTTTGGATTAAGTCTTAAGATTACCATTGCTAGTGTGATTTGTGCCTTGGCTTCCATTTTCTTATATAAAAAGATATAAGTTCTTATGAACCAACTGATTTCTTGGAGAGAGGGATTGGGAGGTATCATAATGAATCATTTAACAGTAAAAGAATTACCAGTGTCTGAACGACCTTATGAAAAATGTGAACAATTCGGAGCTGGTGCGCTATCTGATGCAGAGCTTCTGGCTGTGATTCTTCGGACAGGTACAAGAAATCAAAGGGCGATTGATTTGGCAATCCAAATTTTAAATCACTCTGAAACTCATCCAGGTCTTATTGGCTTAAATTATCTTAATATGAAGCAACTTATGAAGATTAAAGGGGTGGGCAGGGTAAAAGCCATTGAGCTTCTATGTCTTGCAGAAATCACAAAACGGATGGCAAAGGAATTACAAAAGGATCGATTGAAACTTACTACACCGAAAAATGTTGCAGATTATTATATGCAGGATTTAAGGCATCTTACCAGAGAGCAGGTTATCCTAGTTATGCTGGATACCAAGAATAAGATCATCAAAGATATGGTCATATCCACTGGTACTGTGAATACTTCCATTATGCCGATTCGAGAAGTATTTATCCAGGCCTTAAAATATGAAGCAGTTAATATTATCTTGCTCCACAATCATCCCAGTGGGGATCCTACCCCTAGTGCGGAAGACCTTCGGGTTAGTAAAAGGATACAGGAAGCTGGTAATTTCATAGGCATTACACTTATGGATCACATTATTATTGGCGATAATAAGTATATCAGCTTAAAGGAAGAGAGAATGATTTGACGAATCATTGAGGTTAATTATGGGCAGCAGGGAGGTTATTATGGCTACAAAAGCATATGGAATAGATTTTGGTACAAGCACAATTAAAATATATAAAAAGGGTCAAGGGATTGTTCTAGACGAACATAATGTCATTGCAATCGCTGATCGCAAGACGGTGATTGCTTCTGGGGAAGAAGCTTATGAGATGTATGAAAAGGCTCCCTCTAATATTATGGTGTCTTATCCCGTTCGTAGTGGAGTGATTGCAGATGTTGCTAATATGACAGCCTTGTTAAATCATTTTATGATGCGTATTAATGGCAATAAACGTCCTGGGGCTGCAGATTATATCGTGGCGACACCCACAGATATTACCGAAGTGGAGCGTCGTTCTTTCTATGACCTAATTGCTAGTTCTAGTTTAAAGGTGGGTCATATTAAGATTGTAGAAAAACCCATTGCTGACGCAATTGGAGCAGGACTGGATATAACCTCTGCCAGAGGTGTTATGGTGGTCAATATTGGGGCAGATACTACAGAAATATCAATCTTATCTTTAGGAGGCATCGTTCTTAGTAAATTAATTCCCGTTGGTGGCAATCGCTTAGATGAATCCATAAAGAGCATTGTAAAAAGAAAATATAACCTCTACATTGGTGATAAGACAGCAGAAAGTATTAAAAAGCAATTGGCCTGTGCTTTACCAATGGTGGAAGCAAGTGTTAAAGTCTATGGTCGTGATGTAGTNACTGGTTTACCAACCTTGATTGAGGTTTCTTCAAAAACTGTTTATGAGGCGATTTATGAGTACTTGTATGCCATCATTGATGCCATGAAAATCATTTTAGAGAGAACTCCACCGGAAATATCTTCGGATATTATCGATAGTGGTATTTATATTACTGGTGGCTCAGCGAAAATATTTGCCTTAGACGAGCTGCTACACAAAGAAACAGAGTTGAAAATAAATATCTGTCCAGAACCTGCTGATACAGTTGTAAAAGGTTTGGGTACAATTATGGAAGATCATAAGTTTTCTGGCCTAGCAGATGTTTTACGGCCTAAGACATATTTGTAAAAACCTAGTAAGGGCAGCATGGAGGTTATGATGAGACGTAGGACAAAGTTAAATATTAATCCTAAGCATGTACTTATCGTATGTGTTTTACTATGTATTCTCCTGATTGCAGTTTCCTTTCGCTTTGGTGATAAGTTATTACCGGTGCGAAATGCTGTATCCACGGTAATTACACCTATGCAAAAAGGGATTAATGTAGTAGGTACCTTAATATCAGATCAATTGGATAATTTTAGAAGTGTCAATGAACTACTGGAGGAAAATGCTAAGTTAAAAGAAAAAGTAGATATCTTGACCTATCAAAACAAACTTCTCTTACAAGACAAATATGAGTTGGATGGACTACGGGAACTTTTTGAATTGGATAAAAAGTACATTGATTACCCCAAGGTTGCTGCCAGGGTTATTAGTAAAGATTCTAACAATTGGTATAGCGTTTTTACCATTGATAAGGGAACCAAGGATGGATTGGAGAAGAATATGAATGTTATAGCTGGCAACGGTCTAGTAGGTATTATCGTTGAAGCTAATTATAACAATTCTATTGTTCGTTCCATCATTGATGATAAGAGTTTTGTTACCGGAATGTTTTTGAAGACCTCTGATATTTGTTATGTAAAAGGCGATCTGGAGTTAATGGATGAGAACAAAATCAGGGTAGAGTTAATCGGTAAGGATGCTCAGGTTTATGATGGATATGAGGTGGTGACATCTCATATCAGTCCCAATTATCATCAGGGAATCCTAATCGGTTATATTAGTGATATTAAGTTGGATCCCAGCAATATGACCAAGACTGCTTATTTAACTCCAGTTGTTGATTTTGAAAGACTGGAAGAGGTACTTATTATAACAGAATTAAAGGAACCATTGGATGGTCAAGAGGATTAAGTAGAAGAAAAGTAGGTTGTCGATTGTGATACGGATTTTAGTATATTTGATAGAGATTATAGTATGTTTTGTTTTACAAAGCTCCATGTTTCACTATATCAGTCTGGTAAATGTGATGCCAAACCTGTTAATCATATTAGTCGTTTCCCATGCTTACATGCGGGGGAGGATGACAGGACTTCTGATGGGTTTTTTTAGTGGGCTTTTAGTGGATATATTTTATGGGAATATCATAGGTTTGTATGCGCTTATCTTTATGCTGATTGGATATGTCATGGGGTATGTGAATAAAGTATATTCTCCGGATGATTATACATTTCCGATTTTCATGGTGGCAATCAGCAGTTTTCTATATGACTTTTTCTACTATGTGTTTGAATTTTTATTAAGAGGACGTTTAAACTTTGTGTATTATCTTAGAAGAATTATGCTACCTGAGATATTATATACGGTTTTGGTTTCTGTTTTTCTTTATAAGCTGCTACATATGATAAATAAAAAATTGGATCAAAAATCGGACAAGGGGGCATAAAGGTGTTAGATATTATTTGGGAAAAAATTAAGAAAGTAGTTACCTCAAGATTATTTCCAATCACCATTATTTATATGGTCTTATTCTCATTTATCATACACCGTTTATTTGTCCTTCAGATTGTGGAAGGACCTGTCCATGCCGAGGAATTTAATCTAAAGAAAACAAGAAACAGAGAGATTAAAAGTACCCGAGGCAATATCTATGACAGAAACGGAAAACTTCTTGCCTCGAATATGCTNTCTTATTCAGTAATGATGGAAGATAGTACAGAAATAAAGTCCAATGAGCAAAGAAATGCCATTATTCATAAATTAATCAATATTATTGAAGGAAATGGTGATACTTTAGATAATGAATTTTACATTATTCAAAATAGTAAAGGGGAATTTGAGTTTACCGTAAGTGGTAGTGCCCTTACTCGTTTTAAAAAGAATGTTTATGCCTATACCTTAGATAATAATGAATTAACTGAGGAGCAGAAAAATGCCACTGCTGCGGAGGTATATGAATATTTACGGATTGGTACAGGAGATGGATACACCAGCATGTTTGGCATTTCAGAGGAGTATAGTGTAGAGGAAACTTTAAAAATTATGAGTATCCGCTATGCTTTATTTTGTAATTATCCAAAGTATGTTCAGATTGCAGTGGCTTCCAATGTAAGTGATATTACAGTAGCGGAAGTTTTGGAAAATAGTGCAGAACTAGTAGGAGTCGAGATCGCCAAACAAACCAAGAGAGTTTACCATGATGCTCTTTATTTTTCTCATATCCTAGGATATACGGGATTAATTAGTGCAGAAGAATTGGCGGAAAAAGAAAAGGAATCCGATTATTATAATTCCACGGATGTTATTGGTAAGTCAGGGATCGAGAAAGAATATGAAGAATATCTTAGTGGTACGAAAGGAAATGAAACGGTTTCCGTTAATTTCTATACTGGAAAAGTAATTGACGTAGTCGATCGTGTGGATCCAATCGCTGGGAATGATGTATATCTTACCATCGATGCTGATTTACAGAAAGCAGCCTATCATTTATTGGAGAAAAAAATAGCAGGTATTCTAAAATCAAAGATCACCCCCAATTTGGATTACGGTAGTAAGGGGGAGAGTGCCTCTGATATTTTAATCCCAATTTATGAAGTGTATTATGCATTCTTTAACAATAATATAATTAATATCGATGAATTCGATGACCCGGATGCTACCCAAATGGAGCGGCAAGTTTACGGAAAATATCAATCCAATCTTACCAGTGTTCTTGGGCAGTTAAATAATTTATTGTCTTATGATAACGAAATTACCAATCAAAAGGCAGGAGATATGGAGGATTATTTAAAGTACTTTTATAATGTTTTAATCTCCAATAAAATTCTTTTAACCAATGCAATTCCAGAGGATGATTCTACATTTAAGGATTATAAAAACAATAAAATAAGCTTAAGTGCTTTTATCCGTTATGCCTTGGCAAATAACTGGATTGATTTATCAAAATTAAGTGTTGGTAATGAATACCTAACATCTGAGGAATTATATTATAAATTGATCAATCATACGGTTAATTTGATGAAAAATGATGACAATTTTGTTAAAAGGATTTACAGAAATTTGATATTTTCGTATAATTTAACGGGAAAGGAAATTTGTATTTTATTATCCGACCAAAATGTGATAGAATATAATGAAGAAGAGATTAACCGGCTCTTAAATAATCAAGTGTCAGCTTACAACTATATTATAGACAAGCTGACCAAGTTAGAAATCACACCTGCTATGCTGGCTTTGGAACCCTGTAGTGGTTCTGTTGTTGTAACAGATGTGCAAACTGGTGATGTTCTTGCCCTAGTTTCTTATCCTAGTTATGACAACAATAAAATGGCCAATAAGGTGGATGCAGACTATTATAACTTCTTAAGGTTAAATAAAACTTACCCCTTGGTAAATCGACCTTTACAAGAAGCATTTGCACCGGGATCAACCTTTAAAATGCTTACAGCATTTGCAGCATTAGAAGAGGGTGTAATCACACCTTCAGATAAGGTTCTTGATCTTGGTGAATTTGATAAAACCGATATCCCTGCAAAATGTCATATCTATCCTAGATCCCATGGCCATGTTGATCTTGTACATGCCCTTAAGGTTTCATGTAACTATTATTTCTATGAGATGGGCTGGAGATTAGGTATGGATAGTAGTGGCAGGGTAAGAGATCAGTTGGGATTGGAACGATTGGCTAAGTATGCAGCTATGTTTGGCTTAAATACCACATCCGGTATCGAGCTTTATGAGGACAATCCACATGTATCCAATCGAGATGCGATTCGCTCAGCTATTGGGCAGGGAAGTCATGCTTATACCCCCATACAGTTAGCCAGATACGTAACCACATTAGCGAATCGTGGAACGGTCTATAATTTTACTATTTTAGATAAAATTGTCGATAAAGATGGTAAAGAGATCTTGAATAATCAAGCTACGATTTTGAATGATCTTACCGATACAAATCCATCAACCTGGGATGCAATCTTAGAAGGTATGTATTCTGTTGTGAATGAAAAAGGTGGTTCATCCTATAACACATACAAAGACCTAGGCATTAAAGTAGCAGGTAAAACAGGTACTTCTCAGTTAAGCAAGAGCAGTCCCAATAATGCCTTATTTGTATCTTTTGCTCCCTATGAGGAACCAAAGGTTTCTGTTACGACAGTAATTCCCAATGGTTATACTTCTCATAACTCAGCAGAAGTTACCAGAGATGTATATAAATATTATTTTGGTTTGGAAGATGAAGAGGAACTTCTTGAAAGCGAAGTTACCATACCGGAAAGCAGCGCAATTGAGGCTTACATTGAATAACCTATCATAATCTGTTGATGCAGATTATGATAGGATCGTTAAAAAAGGAGAGTCTGGAAAACGGTGAGTACGAATAATTCAGTAATGATTAAAGGAAATAAATATGGAATCATAGTTGTTTTAAGTCCGGACGAAGATTTTGAGGTATTAAAGACACAAATTAAAGAAAAATTCAAAGAGTCCAGTAAATTTTTTGAAAATGCCCAAATGGCAATCAGCTTTGAAGGAAGAAAATTGACAAGCGACCAAGAAAGAGAAATTCTTGATATTATCGGACAAAATACCGATATGAGAATTGTCTGTGTTATAGATAATGATCCAGAGCGAGAAGAACTCTTTCGTAAGACCCTAGAACAAAGACTAATGGAATTATCAAACAATTCCGGTCAATTTTATAAGGGAATCCTACGATCTGGCGCATCTTTAGAGTTTGAAACCAGTGTTATAATCATAGGTGATGTGAATCATGGAGCCAGGGTGGTCTCTAAGGGAAATATCATTGTATTAGGATCTCTAAAAGGAAATGCCTTTGCAGGAGCCTGTGGCAATACCAATTCTTTTGTTGTAGCTTTGGATATGAGTCCTACCCAAATTAGGATTGCAGATGTCATTGCCAGAGCCCCGGACAAGCCTGTAAAAGAGGAAGTAAAGGAAGCAAAAATTGCTTTCCTTGAAGAAGGTAATATTTATATCGAACCGCTAAATAAGAGTGTATTAAATGATATCACTCTTTAGAAATAATGACAAATAGTGGGGGAAATCCTCAAGAGAAAAGGAGGCAAGGCCTCCGTAAGGAATGGAGAATAGGAGTATGGGAGAAGTTATAGTTGTAACATCGGGAAAAGGCGGTGTTGGTAAAACCACAACAACTGCCAATGTTGGTACAGGATTAGCAATGCTAGGCAAGAAAGTTGTGTTAATTGACACAGATATAGGTTTAAGAAATTTGGATGTTGTAATGGGATTAGAAAACCGGATCGTCTATAATCTAGTGGATGTAATTGAAGGTAATTGTAGAATTAGAAATGCACTGATTAAAGATAAGCGATATCCAAATCTATATTTACTTCCTTCCGCACAGACCAGAGATAAAAACTCTGTTAGTCCCGAGCAGATGAAAAAGCTGGCTGATGAATTAAGGGAAGAATTTGATTACATATTAATGGACTGTCCAGCTGGTATCGAGCAAGGTTTTAAAAATGCCATTGCAGGAGCTGACAGAGCATTAGTAGTTACTACCCCTGAGGTATCTGCTGTAAGAGATGCAGACCGAATCATTGGTCTTCTGGAAGCGAATGATGTTTCACAAATTCACTTAGTAGTAAACCGTATCCGTATGGACATGGTAAAACGTGGAGACATGATGTCCAGTGAGGACGTATGTGAAATTCTAGCTATTGATTTAATCGGTGTTGTACCGGATGATGAGAATATTGTAATCGCTACCAACCAAGGTGAACCATTAGTTGGTTCTGATTCTCTTGCGGGAAGGGCATATATGAATATTTGTAGCAGAATTGAAGGAGAGGATGTACCTTTCTTGGATTTGAATGAAAAGAATGGTATCTTTAGTAAACTTTTTGGCAAACGCAAGAAATAGTAGGGAGGTAGTATCATGGGTTTGTTAGACTTTTTTAAAAAGAAGGGGAGCGGAAACATNGCTAAGGACAGGCTGAAACTAGTTTTGGTTTCAGACCGTGCCAATTGTTCCCCGGAAATAATGGAACAGATTAAAAATGATATTATTGCTGTAATATCGAAGTATATAGAAATTGATCAGGAAGGACTGGATATAAAAATAACTCAAATGGAATCCGAGTCAAATAATGGTGTAGTACCTGCCTTGTTTGCCAANATTCCTATTAAAGATTTAAAGTCCTCCAAGAAGTAAAGAGGTAAGGAAGTAGACCGGATGATTAAATTTAAGCAATATGACTTTAAACGTTATGGGATAACTATTGTTCTTGCTGTAATGTTATTGGGTATGATTGGAGCTTTTTTAGTTAAGCAAGTTCAATTGGAAGGGGAAAATCTCTTTCAAAAACAATTGATAGGCTTGTTTGGCGGCTTGTTTATTGCAATCATTGTTTCCATGATTGATTATCACTTTATGTGTAAGTTCTATATCGTAATATACTTTATTAATCTAGTACTTCTTATTTTGGTTAAAGTCAATGGTAAGGTTGTCAATTATGCTAAGCGATGGTTAGAAGTAGGTCCTGTCATGTTTCAACCATCAGAGCTTAGTAAAATTATATTGATATTATTTTTGGCTAAAGTATTTATCCTACTAAAGGATAAGATCAATCATATCCTTGTTATGCTTTTTATTATTATTGCCATGGCAATACCAACATACTTAATCCTAACGCAGACGGACTTGTCTACAAGTATGGTAATTATGTTTGTTTTTGCCATGATGTATTTTGCAGCCGGTCTTAGCTGGAAAATAATATTGCCGATATTAATTGTCGGAATTCCCGCTTTTGCTGGACTTTTCTGGTATGTACAACAGGATTACCAGGTCTTGTTAACAGAAACACAACAGCGAAGGGTTCTTTCAATATTAAATCCGGAATTATATCCGGCAACCATGTATCAACAGGAAAACTCGATCCAAGCCATTGGATCTGGACAGCTATATGGGAAATTATTCAGTGAAACTGCAGATGAAATAAGGGGTTATAGTTCTGTTCCGATATCGGAAAGTGATTTTATCTTTTCGGTGGCTGGTGAAGAATTGGGTTTTATCGGTTGTTGTTTTATCATTGGTCTATTTGCATTCATAATTTATAAATGCCTTCTTGTAGCAAAGAAGGCTCCAGATGATATGGGAAGGCTAATTGCTATAGGAATTGCATCGATGTTTATGTTTCAAGTGTTTGTTAACATCGGTGTTGCCACAGCCATGTTGCCGAATACGGGTATTCCCTTGCCATTTTTAAGTAGTGGATTAAGTTCCATGATGAGTGGCATGATTGCTATAGGAATCATACTAAATATAAGATTACAACCAAAAAAGGATAGGGGGTAAAAAGATGAATATTGCAATGATAGCACATGATGCGAAAAAGAAATTAATGCAGAATTTCTGTATTGCCTATCGTGGTATTCTGAGCAAAAACAATCTTTATGCTACAGGTACAACCGGTAGATTGATAGAAGAAGTCACCAATCTTAATGTTCATAAATATCTGGCTGGACATCTAGGTGGGGAACAACAGTTGGGTTCTCAAATCGAGCATAACCAAATTGATATGGTTATTTTTCTTAGGGATCCATTAACACCGAAATCCCATGAGCCAGATGTAAATAATATATTCCAATTATGTGATAAGCATAATATTCCTTTGGCTACTAATTTGGCGACGGCAGAATTATTAGTAAAAGCCTTAGATCGTGGAGATTTAGATTGGCGAGAAGTATTTAAATAAATTCACTTTCTTGTAAAGCAGGAAGGGCGGTAACATATGAAAAAAAGAGTAATCATCTGTATTTTAATCATGAGTATCTTCTTAGGAGGCTGCCAAGTTTCCTCGGATAAATTTTTATCCTATCAAACGATTACCAACGTTAGTCATGTTGACAATAATTTTATAGCTGAAGAAAATTTGTTTGCAGAAAATCTGGCTGTTTTACCAGAAGATGAAGTCATGGAGCAGGATCCAGTACTTGATTCTGGTGCAACATTATTGATAAATCATACGGATAAAGAAATTATTTATGCAGATAATGTTTATGAGAGCTTTTATCCCGCAAGCCTTACCAAACTTCTAACTGCTTTGGTTGCACTTCGTAAAGGGGAAATGACGGATATGGTAACCGTAAGTTACAATGCCTCTCATATCCCTGTCGTTGGTGCAAAATTATGTGGCTTTAAGGAGGGAGATGTCATTTCCCTGGAAGCCTTGTTAAAAAGTATGTTAATCTATTCTGGTAATGATGCCAGTATAGCAATTGCAGAACATATTAGTGGAAGTGAAGAAGCATTTGTGAAAGAAATGAATCGTGTGGCAACGGAATTGGGGGCTGTACAGTCTAATTTTGTTAATTCCCACGGTCTACACGATGATAATCAGTATACAACGGCTTATGATATATATCTTATATTTAATGAACTTCTTAAGTATGATACCTTTCTTTCCATTATTAACATGGCATCCTATGAGGCCATCTATACAGATGCAGAAGGCAACCAAAAGGAAAAGACCTTTTATTCTACGAATAAATATCATCTTGGAGAGGAAGATATTGAGGAAGGTATAGAAGTTATAGGGGGAAAGACTGGTACAACAAATAAAGCAGGATATTGTTTTTCCCTGTTATGTAAAGATGAAAATGGGCATAATTATATTGCCATTATATTGAAGGCATCCGATAATAACAGTCTTTATTCCCAGATGTCATATTTGTTTAAATATATTACAGATAAATAAGAGAAACCTCTTATAATGGATGAATTNGCGGATAATTGTAAATAAATTGTTAATAATTAATTATAGTACCCTAAAATGGTATTTACGTGTTGTATTTTTATATAAGCTGTACTATAATTAAATTGTAAATAAAAAATTTTTATGCAAAATCACAATTAAATACTTGGCACCGCACAACCATTCGTTGCGTCCATTATAAGGAGGAGATTACAATGATACAGATTATTGCAGGTGAAAAAGGTAAAGGAAAGACGAAAATTTTAATCGAAAAGGCCAATACCGAGGTAAACACAGCAAAAGGAAGTATTGTTTATCTTGACAAAAGCAACAAGCATATGTACGAATTAAGTAATAAGATTAGGTTGATTAATGTAAGGGATTATCTGATTGAAAATCAAAATGAGTTTATTGGTTTTATCTGTGGTATCAATTCTTGTGATCATGATATAGAAGCTATTTATTTTGATAGTTTCTTGAAAATAGCTTTTGTAAATGATGAAAACATCGAAGCTATATTCAAAAAATTAGAAAGAATTTCTGAGCAATTTCAAACGGATTTTATCATAAGTATTTCTATGAATGAAAATCAATTTCCAGAGAGTGTGAAAAAGTATATTACTGTATCTTTGTAACAGATCCTTTTTATAAGGAAATGGTATGAGATTATTTTTGCTATCATAAAAGGATAGTTTTTCTGCATACCTTAATAACTGTGAGAACAAATTGAGCTTACAAGTTATGTAAAAATTAATACTTGTAGCAATAAAAATAGATTAATAGGTATTAGGTAATAAGTAATAAGTAATTAGTAATAAGTAATAGATTAGTAATAGA
>JGI24708J26588_10000995_pt1 | contig 22652 bp, 16 predicted proteins | sample BioPla1DNA2_FD_26588 | JGI IMG/M metagenome (IMG submission 26588) | reverse complement strand
TTCCAATTTAACCTTATTTTCTTCTAGATTTAAAGTATCCAGTAGCTCCTTCGGTATCTGCAAACGACCGGCCCTATCCAGTACAACGTATTCATCTTGTGTCTCCTCTTCCCCCCAAGCAATTTCTTTATTATGAAAGTCTAAGGCATACTTTTCCTTAAGAATCCGCTCACTACTGGTTTTACCATCTTTTATCGAAACTACCCTCTGAACTTTTTTTGATAGGGTAACATCATGGGTTACAATAACTATGGTCAAGCCCATTTCTTTATTTAAGCTACGAAACATATCCAAAATATAATCACCTGTTTTACGATCAACGGAACCGGTTGGCTCGTCTGCCAATAATAACTTAGGATTATTGGCTAGGGCTATGGCTATGGCAACTCTCTGCTGCTCTCCTCCTGATAATTGTGTAAGCTTATTATGCTTACGATGGCTTAATCCAACCAAGTCCAATAATTCTATAGCCCTATGCCTTCGATTCCCCTCTGGGGCAAAATACATTGGTGTCATAACATTTTCAAGAGCTGTAAGATAAGGCATAAGATTTCTTGCGTTATTCTGCCATACAAAGCCTACCGTCTTTCTTTTATAATTTACCAGCTCCTTATCAGTTAAGGTGAATAGATTCTTACCATCTACAAATAACTTACCAGCGCTGGGACGGTCTAATCCTCCTACCATGTTAAGAAATGTAGATTTACCACTACCACTATTACCGATAATAGCCATTAATTCACCCTTATTAACTGTCAGATCCAGGCCTTGTAACGCTAATACCTCTATATCTTTGGTTTTATATATTTTTACCAGATTATCAGCCAATATCATAATATCATCCATTGATTACCTCACCATCCTCCAATTCATAGATTAAATCGCCAGCTTCCATTAGCCCCATATCATGGGTTGTCATAATAATTGTGACATCTTCTTTATCTACCATCTCTTTAAATATCTTTATGACATTAAGAGATGCATTGCTATCCAGTTCCGCTGTTGGTTCATCGGCAAATATAACCCTAGGTCTGTGAGCTATGGCCCTGGCGATTGCAACTCTCTGTTGCTCACCACCAGACAGTTCCTGAGGCATATGATTCATACGGTTTCCTAAACCTACTAAGTTTAAACACTCTTTAACCCGTTCTTTCTTATCTCCCTTAAATCCAGATAAACGGAGGGCAAATTCTACATTTTCGGCTGCTGTCATAATAGGAATCAAAGATACTGATTGAAATATAAATCCAATATTTTCTCTTCTAAGCTTCTCCCTCTGTCTTTCACTATATGTAGTTATGTCTTTAGCCTGAAATAAAACTTGACCAGAACTTGGTTTATCTAAAGCCCCTAAGACATTAATAAGGGTAGTTTTACCAGAACCAGATCTGCCTTTTAGTATCGTAAGGGTTTTTTCCGGAACATCTATATTGATATTTTTTAATGCATGAAGTTCTTTATCACCAGCTATAGGAAATATACGATTTACATTCTTTGTCTGTATTATCATCTTATCATCTACTCTTTTACTAGATATATTATTCATACCACCACCATACCTTTCATATACCTGCTGCCTTTTACATGATTTTTATATCCATGTTTGTATCAGCACTATATTAATCTTCTCCCAACTTTAATGCCTGAGCTATCTTCATCTTAAATATCAGTCTAATTAGAATTGCCATGCAGAATATAAATACCATGAGGATTACAATAAAGAGCCTAATTATATCACTTTCCTGAGTTATTAATTCCAATGGTAATACCTGATCTGCAGCAGCATAAGCCGTTTGTATCAATGGAACATACCATTTAGAAGCAAAGTGCCCAATAACAGCTCCTACTGCAATAGAATACAAGCCTGTAAATATCTGTTCATTGACTAACATATGAATTATTTCCCGTCTAGTCATACCCATGGCCCGGAACACACCAAATAACAATTCCCTGGATCTAATTGATAATATCCAGTAAATTAAAAATCCTACAGAACACAAAAGCAATATAACTATAAAACTTAAAGTCAGGATACCATTGGTTCCTTGAAACAGGGTCTCATTTCTAATCTCCCTTAACTCTTGGCTAATAGCAGCAAATTTAGATAATTTGATTCCGTTCTCCTCTATATAATCATATATAAAGTCAGAGGATTCATCTACTTTTAACCATACCTCATAAGGATTTAAACCCCAATTATTTTGTATCGTAGATAAATGAGATACTATTAGAAATCTATCTATTATTACAGCTTCACCGGTAGCTGTATAGTAGGTTGAGGTAGGTACATATGTAGGCCAATAATCAAAAAATCCATAAATAACTCCACTAATATTTTTGTTTGCATAATTAGAATAATTGAGCGTGTCACCAATCTTATAGCCAAATAGAGTTTTAAAATTAGAAGAAACCAAAATGGCATTAGAATTGGTAGCAAAAGCATTTAAATATTCTCTATAAGGTACAGGTAGAAGATTGTCATTGATATAGGTTGTCTCACCAAATTCCTTAGAATTAATTGCCATTAGGGAAGATACTTTTCTTTCGTTTTTATGTCTAAATGACACATTATCTTTAATTTTATAAACCCTAGCAGCACTTATTACCCCATCAATTTGGCTATAACGGTTAAAGTCCGGTTCAGTATATTTTTTTTCTGCTGTAGGATCATCTAAATAACCTTCATCACTCTCCCAAACCTCTTCTAATACTATATCAGAACCCATATTATAAATGCGATTTTGTTCTGCATTGGATAATATAGTGCGGGCAATGGTAGCATAAAACATTCCCAAAGAAACCGTTAAAACAAGGAAAATCATAATAAAATGCTGCTTACCGCCAGTCCTAAGGGTCTGTAGAAATGATACATAGTTTGCTGGCTTCCAATATCTTTTTCGCACAATAAACATTAACCTGATAAATAGTGGTTGTATACGTAGTGCCAATAATCCAAAACCTAATATAAAAAGAGAGGAACTTAAAAACAATAATGGATCTAAAGACGCCCCAGATAAGACCTTATTTACTAATTCATCTTTTTGATTATTAAATATATATAAGCCGTACAATGAAATTAATATTAAGATAATATCTAAGTAAAATTTATGCCAAAATGGCCTTGCCTTCTTCATGCTCTTTTGCTTTAAATGAACTATAGAAATATTACTATAGTTTATTACAGGTATAACAGACACCAGAACACATAAAATATAAGCCATAAATGCATATATGATAACGTCTAAGGTTATCTCAACATTTAAGGGCCTTCTTTGAACAAATTCTAAGAAGGCATTAGAAGATCCCAATACACGGCATAAATAACTTCCCAGCGGTATTCCAATAAGCATACTGATAAATGCCAAAATAAGAGATTGTATGGTGTATATGGTAATTAATTGCAGTCTACCTGCCCCTCTACTTTTTAATTGGGAAATCTCGTTCTGCTCTAAGCGTAACATTTGCCCTGATATCATATATAAAAAGGCACACAACAATACAATAACAGGTACCTGTAATATAGCCAGGGTTATGTTGATCTTATTCTGATTTGAGCCAAAATTAGTTAATATATCTACATAACCAGAAGGTATTAAGCCTGCTGACTTTGTCGTATATTCTTGAGCATATGCTTTAGTAAGCTTTACTACTTCATCGATCCTATCAGGCGTAAATGAATTGTAATCTGGCTGTACATACCATGTTCCGCTAATCAGGAAGCGATCTTCTCCCTCTTGTTGGAATAGCTGCTTAAATAGTTCTTCGTCTATCATACAGGTATATTTATAATTATTTGGTGAAGTTACCCAGTATTCATTGTTTTTACCGTTGTTTTCATATACTCCTACTATTCTTATTTTTATTGGATTGTTATTTTTATCATATATATCACCAAATATTAATTCTTCACCAATTAATAAATCTAAATGAGCTAAAGCACTATGGCTGACTACAGCTTCGATAAAGCCATCATCACTTAACGCACTACTATACAAATCTCCTGATACTATATCTATGTTGTCTTTAAAATCAGTCAGGCTTCCAATAAATACTCGCATTTCCCCTATGTTTTCTTCTCTTTGTTCCACGGTTCTTGCTCTAGCAGAAGCAATGCTGTAATATGCAATTCTTTGATAGAGTTCTAGCCCCAATTTATCACATATGGTGTAGGATAGTGAATCCATTGTATTAAATTCCGTATTATCTCCCTTGTCCAAAGTTGCTTTAAGAGTAATTAAGGCTGGATATATATTTTTCTTCTCCATAGCAGTAACAAATTCATCAGTTAACATTCTGTGTAATGATGCATCTCTATACATTGGATGACTTGTAGCAATAGCTATTAACAATATATATCCTATCATTAAACTTAAAACTATCCATTTCTTATGAAATATTTTTTGTATTAAAAATCTAATCATAGATATCCTGCCCTTCTTAGCCAATTATTTATATAACAATTTGCGAAGTTTTACTTTAATAAAACCTCCATACCTTCATCCAATCCATCAAATATTAACCAATTGTCATTGTCTCTACCTAGGCCAATAAAATATTTTTTATATATGTTTCCATTTTCATGCACCCGCACATTCAGTTTACCCTCTCTTCCTTCAAACATTACTGCATTATTACTAACGAGCAATGAATTTTTAACTGAAAAAGGATAACAGGTAGCTTTGACATCCATATTTACAATATCTTTTATATCAGCATCTATAAGCTCTATGATTACCTGATTACTCTTCAAATCATTGGTAACTAAATTATCGCCACTTACCACCCTACCCTTATACTTCTTTTCATTTGTAGGGGGTTTTTTTGTTTCTTTATTAAATTGAATAGTATTAGTTTTTTCTTTTGCGATTAAATCAACCTCCATATTATACCTAAAGTTATTAGATGAATTATCAACCAGTAAATATACCTCATCATAATTAACAAGAGTCAGAATTTCATCTAAAAAATTTAGCTCATCACCAGGATAAACCAGATTCATATAGGTTACATAGCCATCAATTGGGGAAGTGATATTAATAGTTCCCATCATACTTTCAAATTCACTAACTTTTTCTCTTAAATCATCTATATTCTTTTCCATAGTAGTAATATAATTATCTAAATCATCTTTTAAATATTCTACTTGGAAACTTTGCTTTATCTCTTCTATTGGGTCATCAATTCTATCTAATTTCTCTGCTTCCTGCTGTAATTGCTGCTCCTTCTCTTCTCTTCCTGCTTCGTAAGCTTCCACTGTCCTTAGCAAATCTAATTTAGCTTTCTCATATTCAAGTAGATTAACATGATACTCTATACTAAAAAGTGGATCACCTTCTTTTACTTCATCCCCTAGAGCACATAAAAACTCAACAAATGTTGCCTTCATATTCTGATTATCATATCTTATAATTTCAGTATTGGGATAATAAAAGTTAACAATATGGGTCTTGCTTACAATAAAATCCCCTTTATGAACTTCACTTAAGTTTAAGATTGGTTCAGCATCTTCGACTAATAATGCACTTTCTTCTTTTAAAACCTCTTCCAATAGTTTTTGTGATTCGCTATCTATATCAGGCTTAGCCTTATTACATCCAGTTATAAGAACCATTGCCATAATTAAACATAATAAATACCTAATATACACTATTTTATTTTTCAACATGTATGCTTTCCCCCTCCACAAGCCCATCTATGATTTCTACGGACATTTCATCTGAAAGACCTACACTAACATTACGCCTTACTCTTATTCCATTCTCTAAGACATAGACATAATCTCCTGTACTATCACTTTCTAGTGCATTAATAGGAATTGTCAGAATGTCTTCCTTTCTACTTTTAACAAGGCATACAAAACCAAAATCTCCATGGTTAACATCCGCAACATCACCATCATATATGAATTTAGTCATTGGGGTATCACCTCTTAATACTAATGACGCATACTCTTGCGGATCATAAGGAACATATGTAATAGGGTAGTTAACATTGTCTTTATAAAAATAATATTCTACAGAGGAATTAATATCCGTTTCACTAATATATGTAGTAGAGATAAGATATTTATTAGAATCCACTAGGCCAACTACGGATCTATCCTCACTTACCCTATCTCCCTTTAATAAATTGGCCAAGGCAACGATTTCACCATCAAAAGGAGCCAATACTAGATTATTACCCACTTGATTTTTTGCTTCAGCCAGCTCCTTCTTTAACCTAGTCAATTCCAAATTCATTACTTCGTTATTCTGTTCTATCTTCTCTTTTAATATCAATATGTCTGCTTCATAATTTATAAGATTTCTTTCCTGCCTTTTACGCTCTATTTCATCGTCTAAATCTTTTAGTGCTGTCTCTATCTCATCAATATATAGTGACTTAATATAAATATCATTATTTAAACGCTTATTTTCTCTTTCATACTTATCTATCAGGGAAGATATTTGATCCTCTATTTGCTCAACTTGCTCAATATACGGTTCATCATCTAACTCTGCTAAAAGGTCTCCCTGCTTAACATGGTCACCAATTTTAACATGGAATTTAATAAATTCACCATTTCTTTTAAATTTTAACTCTTCTATATATGGAACTACATCAGCAGTAAAAAGCTCATAATTATTAATATCTCCCTTAGCTGCTTGAACTGTAACATGTCTAACATTAACAGGTTCAATTAGTTCAATGGCTTCTGTTACCTTATCTTCTTTCCTACATCCTATACAGCTTAAACTAATAAGTATAAGCAATCCTATTAGTATTTTATCTTTAAATTTTATTATATTTTCAGTCATATATAGTCCCCCCTTTATTGTGTAATAATTATGTCCCCATATTCAAGACCACTGGTGATTTCCACATAACTAGTTGTAATCATGCCAACTGTTACTTTCTTCATACTTTTTATACCATCTTCATTGAGATAGTAGACATACTTGAAATCTTTAGCATTGCGAACAGCTTTTCTAGAAACAGCCAACACATTTTCCTTTTCCTCCAGTATTAGGTTTATTGAGCCCCTATCCCCTACTTCCAGTTCAAAATCTGGTTCTGGTAACTCAAAATATACTAAATTAGGATTATCTTTATCATGGGAAACAATGGCTTCATAAGTTTTTCCACCAGATCCCCGCATCTTTATCTCTACTACTTGACCATCTTTTAAATATGGTGCATACTCCGTCTCCACTTGAAAGGCACATTTTGAATTATCTATAACTTTAATAACCGCTTCATTCTTTTTAAATTCATAATTCTTAAGTTCATCACTATTAACATCGTTTTCTCTTATTAAACTTCCTTCCAAATTCTGTCTTACATATGTTACCACACCATCAATACCAGCATATATTCTTCCTTGGTCCCTTTCCTCAATATATGAAGCCAAAAGTAACCTATCTATGAATATTTTATCTTCATAATTCTGTATGGCTTTTGAATAATTATCTTTTATTCCCCTAACTTGGGTATCATATTCTTCCTGTTCTATGTGTTCGTCCTGAAATAAAAGAGTCAGCTTGTTAGTCTCCAAATCCATTAGCCTTTTCATTTGGTTTATTTTAATCTGACTTAATTCTATCTCGTATTCTAAATCTTCAATCTTCTCATCAATATTTCCCAAATCTACTTCTGCTAATAAATCGCCTTTTTTAACCTGACTTCCAGTTTCAACATATACCTTTTTAACAGTTTTGTTGGCTATATTAAAAGATAAACTCTCATCCTTCAATTGCTCATATGTACAATATATATTTCTAGAATTCACTAAAATTTGTCTTGTAACCATCTCAAATTCATATTCTATTGGCTCCATTTGCTTAATAACTGGTGAAGGCCTTGACTCTTCTTCCGGTAATAAAGAACAGCCACTTAATATCAGTACTACAATCAAAATAGTGTTTAGCAAACAGATAAACCCTTTCTTATATTGTTTCCCCATAATCTTCTTCCTTCCTTGATAGTCTTTACTTATTTTGTATATTTATTTCTATAATATGTTATTTTAAACAATTATACTATATTGATATATATAATTCCATGGTTAATTTCCATAGCATTTTGCTTGGTTTTATGTTGAATATTAAAAACATGAAAGCAACCTTATAAAGGCATACTTTCATGTTTTTTCTAGTTTTATTTCAAATATTTAATATTCTGTACTTTTTAACCNGCATTTACGCCATATCTATAATATAAGTAACCAGCCAAAGTCACCAGTATGCATATTAATATAAATACTGTGGTATATATGGGACTAGATATTATTCCCCCAATAAATATAATAGCAGAACCTATAATTGCGAATATAGGACATATTATTCCCTTAAAATAACTACTTATCTCATTATCTTTCTTCATTTTTATTACTTTAATATATAATACAACATAACAAATATAACTAAATACAATGGAGAGTTCACTTATATCGCCTGCTAGCAATCCACTCTTTTGTGTAATGTAATGTATAAATATCCAAATTACAGAAGATATAAAGGATATGATACAGGATAAAGTAGATAGTCCATTATAAGGATTAATAAGAGCTACTCTTTCTCCATGGGGTATCATTTTCTTACTGGCTATGGCCTGAGGCATTCTTAAACTCCCCAAAATTACCCCATTTAATACTCCCATTACTGCTATGGTTATAAAAAGCAATATTATATTTGATCCATTAGATCCCATCAAGATCTCACCAACTTTATTAATNGCATCATCTCCAGTTGATAGGATATAATCTGGACCTAGGAATTTATTTAAACCTAAAAAATAAAGGATATATACACCAAGAACTATAATAGGGCCTATAATTAATGCAAGAGTCATATTTTTTCTAGGGTTTCGAACTTCATTGGTAATACTGGTGGCTACCACCCATCCATCAAAGGAATAAGCAATGGGTACTAAGGCAGAAAGCCAGCCAATTCCCACTTCACTTTTAGTTAGCAATTCTACTCCTTCTGGTATAGTAGGATTTGCTGCTGACCAGAATATACTGATAATTGCTATTCCCAACAAAGGTATTAATTTTATAATTGTGGTTAAATTTTGAAAATATCCCCCTACTTTAACCGATACAATATTAATTACGTAAAATATAACTATGTGAAGTAAACCTAGTATAATCTCTAGCTCTAAGGTATTATCTAATCCCAGTAATGAGCATGTATAAATTCCACACACCCAACCTATAACTGCAATTAGCGTTGGATAATATACAAATGTTTGAAACCAGCCAAAACCACTGGCTATACTCTTTGAAATAAAATCCTCAAAATAACCTGCTACTCCTCCATTTTTCTTAGTTCTGACAGAAAATTCTATTAAAGTTAAACTTCCAAATATTATGCCAAATGCACCTATACAAAATACCAGTACACCTAATAAAACATTGCCTCCAGTATATTTTAGGACATCATCTCCTTTAAAAAATATTCCAGATCCCACTACAATCCCTACAATCATCGATATGGCGGTCATTAAACCATAGTGTTTGTTATCCTTGCTTGTGTTGTTTATGTCATTATTCTTGTTGTTATTTATAGTCATACAATCTCCTAAGTAGATAAAATTCGTGTTTGATAACCTCAAGCTATTTAACTTCGTTTTAATGTTTATTATCGATAAATAAACCGTATCTCAGCTTGAAGTAGCCGTTGAAATAACAAGCTACTTTGTTTCATTTCTCTGCGGACAATAAATATATTGGTAATAACCTCCCAAAGAAATACCCATCCTCCTATAAAAATTCCTTCTCTTGCAACGCTTATAATAATATTTTCTATATCTAACATAAAGAAATATCCAATTAATAAAAAAAGCATGGACAAGATAAAATAATAGGATGTTTTTTTCTTTAGGTTAGTCCAATTACGCTTTTCCTTTTCAGTTTCATAAGCATAGAAATTACGATATGCTGATATAAGCGCTTGCTCTTTATTTTCATCTTTTTTATTTATAGGTAGATATAAAGACACTATCAGACCATATTTGGATGGGATATCTTCAGCAGATGCAGTAATAAACTCATTAAATTCCTCCTCAATATCCCTCTTTCTAAAAGGTGCTGGATCCCACTGATTGTATACATCATCATAGTCATCTAAAGAAACTTCAATCAGATAGGAATTGGTCTCTTTGTCATACCTATATTGTTTTTGTATCACAGATACTCTTTTTTTCCTCATAAATCTCCTTTATACTTTTGACAACCTTATCATTATATCACATTATCATTTGATTAGAAACTCAGCATTAAGTTTCTCTCTAACTTTATAGTATGATGCATAGGTTCCAAAACCTGCTTCAAGGGCTGCAGTTGTTTTACTCTTACCTTGCTTTATTAACTCTTCAGCCAACATACACCTTTTTAAATTAATATATTGATGTACAGTATACCCAGTAGCTCTTTTAAAAATCTTGCATAAGTATTGTTTATTTAAATAANANNCATTNCCTATTGTTGTTAGGTCAATTACTTCGGTTCTATGTTCATGGATATAATTCAGATAAATATGTTCTATCCCTATAGTACAGTTATACCTAAATCAGATAAACCTTCAGATTTTTTAGATATTATTTTAAAAGATATATAATATATTTCAAGGAGGAAGAATATGAGTAAAACACTTAGACTACCATCTTGTCAATAACACAGTATTATAAATAAAAGTAAATTCCTTGAAAAATCCGTTGATATAATTAGTATTTATTAAAAGAAAAACCACCTTCAATCTCTTGAAAGTGGCTTATCTTCTCCGTTGTATTATAAACAGCCCGTAGGGGAATCGAACCCCTGTTTCCGCCGTGAGAGGGCGGCGTCTTGACCCCTTGACCAACGGGCCTTGGAACAATATTTATAATACAACATTATTAATTAAAAAGCAAGCATTATTTTTTATTTTTTCAATTTTTTTAGTAGTTTTATTTTTTTGTACAATTTTGACAATTCGCTTATAAGAAGTCTAAAAGGGACATCTGGTTAGAAGCTGGTAAATCTCCCAGAATACCTAGATTATGTAATGTTTCTGTTACTGTTGAACTTACTTTGCACCTAATCTTAAAATCTTCTCTGGATAGAAACTTACCTTTCTTGGCCTCTTCTTCCACGTTATCTGCCGCCTTTTCACCTAATCCGTCTACAGATTGTAAGGAAGGCATCAGCTTGCCATCTATTATCTGAAAGAGTCTTGCTTTGGCCCTGTAGATATCAAGGGGCATAAACTCAAAACCTCTGGCATACATCTCCTGCACTATTCTCATATCCCTGTAGGTATCTTGCTCTTTTTTAGTTAAGGTATTGCTCCTTCTCTTATAATCAGCCATGTGTTCCTCCAGTCTTTCCCTTCCAAGACACATGATTTCATAGTTGAAGGCTGAGGCCCTTATGCTGAAATATGCTGCATAATATGCCAGTGGATAATATACCTTAAAATAAGCTATACGGAAGGCCATCATAACATAAGCAGCTGCATGGGCTTTAGGGAACATATATTTAATTCTCTTACAGGACCAAATATACCAATCAGGTACCCCTGCGGCTGTCATTGCTTCTTCCATCTCTGGAGTTAATCCTTTACCTTTTCTTACGCTCTCCATTATGTTAAAGGCTTTACCTGGTTCTACACCAGTATTAATTAAATATGTCATGATATCATCACGGGTACAGATAGCAGATGCCAGAGTACATTTTCCTTCTTGTATTAAGGTCTGTGCATTATTTAGCCACACGTCTGTACCATGGGACAATCCTGATATACGAACCAAATCAGAGAAAGTCTGGGGCTTAGTATCCTTAACCATCTGCATAACAAAGTCTGTACCAAACTCTGGTATGCCCAGACATCCTAAATCACAGCCATCTAAATCTCCAGGTTTCAGCCCTAAGGCACTTAAATCACTGAATAGGGATAATACTTTTTTCTCATCCAGTGGAATCGTCTTGGCATCTACCCCTGTAAGGTCTTCCAACATACGAATCATAGTAGGATCATCATGACCTAGAATATCTAGCTTTAATAAGTTATGGTCAATAGAGTGATAATCAAAATGGGTTGTAATTGTGCTTGAGGTCATATCATTGGCAGGACGCTGAACTGGTGTAAATGAATAAATCTCCTCTCCATGGGGAAGAACTACTATTCCACCAGGATGCTGGCCAGTAGTTCGTCTAACACCGACACAGCCTTCTAAAAGCCGCTCTATCTCACAATTCCTCTTATAGATTCCCCGTTCCTCAAAATAATTTTTAACGTATCCATAGGCAGTTTTATCTGCCAGAGTACCTATAGTTCCTGCCCTAAAAGTATGTCCTTTGCCAAATAAAACTTCTGTATACTCATGGGCCTTACTTTGATATTCACCGGAGAAGTTTAAGTCAATGTCCGGCTCCTTATCACCGTTAAATCCTAGGAAGGTTTCAAAGGGTATATCATGGCCATCTTTACATAGCAGCTCCCCGCACTTAGGACAGTTTTTATCTGGCATATCACAACCAGAACTTCCTACATAGCTTTTTACTTCCTCTGAATCAAAATCAGAATAATGGCAATTGGAGCAGTAGTAATGGGGTCTTAAAGGATTAACCTCTGTAATTCCCGACATGGTAGCTACAAAGGATGATCCTACAGATCCACGGGATCCAACCAAATATCCATCCTCATTGGACTTCCATACCAGTTTTTGTGCTATTATATACATAACGGCAAAGCCATTAGATATGATAGATTTTAGCTCATGTTCCAATCTCTCTTCTACTGGCTTAGGTAGTTTTTCCCCATACATGGAATGGGCCTTCTCATAACAGATCCTTCTTAATTCTTCGTCGGAATTCTCTAGAACAGGAGGACATTTGTCTGGTCTTACCGGTGATATTTTTTCTATCATATCAGCTATTAAATTGGTATTGGTTATTACAACCTCTTTCGCTTTCTCCTTGCCTAGATAGGAAAACTCCTCCAGCATCTCCTCAGTGGTCCTTAAAAATAGAGGTGGCTGCTCATCAGCATCTTTAAACCTCTGGCCGGCCATAATTATCTTACGATATATGCTATCTTCAGGATCTAAAAAATGCACATCACAAGTAGCTACTACTGGTTTGTCATATTCTTCCCCCAGCTTTACAATTTGCTTATTTATCTCAATAAGGTCATCTTTAGAATGAATATCACTTCTCTCGCTTCTAATAAGGAACTCATTATTATCTAGGGGCTGTATTTCTAAATAATCATAGAAATTAACTATCCTTTCAATTCTATCCCTTGACTCCTTGGATAGTATCGCACGATATAGCTCCCCTGCTTCGCAGGCTGTACCAAGTATAAGACCTTCTCTGCATTCCATCAATAAACTCTTAGGTATCTTGGGCCTTTTATGATAATATTCCAAATGGGATAGGGAAACCAATTTATATAAATTAACTCTTCCTATTTCATTTTTAACCAGAATTATAGTATGATAAGAAGGTAGCTTTCGGATTGCTTCATTTGTTAATTTTGCTATTTTATCAATATCATTTACCGTATATATATCCTTTTCCTTAAGCATTTCAATTAATTTCTGGAATATCTCTGCTGTTGCTTCTGCATCATCTACTGCCCTATGGTGATTCTCCAGGGTCACTCCCAAGGCTTTTGCCACATTATTTAGTTTAAAACGGCTTAATTCTGGAAGCAATACCCTTGATAATCCTAGGGTATCAATTACAGTAAAATTAACCTTAAGCCCAAGTTCCCTTGCTTTGCTTTTAATAAATCCCACATCAAAGCTAGCATTATGTGCCACTAAAATACAAGCTTCACAAAACTTTAAAAAATCTGGTAATACTGCTTCAATCTTCGGTGCATCTAATACCATATCATCCTTAATACCAGTTAACTGCTCTATTTCATAGGGAATAGGTATCTCAGGATTAATAAATGTACTATATCTATCAACAATCTCTCCCTTTTCTATTTTGACAGCACCTATTTCTATAATCCTATCGTTAACAGAAGAAAATCCAGTAGTTTCTATATCAAATACAACAAACTTATCATCTAGACTTTGACCTTGACCATTCATTACGATCTCTTTTAAATCATCAACCAGATATGCTTCCATACCATAGATTACTTTAAAATTCTTAGCCCTCTCCCGCTCTTCTTCAGTTGCATAATCCTTGGGGTTTATTGCATGGTTTGCATCAGGAAAGGCCTGTACTACCCCATGGTCAGTTATAGCTATTGCCTTATGTCCCCACTTAAATGCCCTTTTAATGAGTTTTTTGACATCTACTACTCCATCCATATCACTCATCATGGTATGGGCATGAAGTTCTACTCTCTTGCTCTCTGCCTTATCCTCTCTTGGGATTGTGAAATCATTAATAGTCTTGATACCTATTACTGAGCCAATCATAATATCCCGTTCAAAATTATCCATTTGAGCAATACCTTTTAATAGATAAAATCCCCCGGGCTTTAATTGGCTAGTAATATCCTCCAAATCAATATCTCTAACAAATATTTTAACCTTAATGGAATCAGTAAAGTCAGTTATTATAAAGGTAATAATACTTTTCTCATTACCTATAGATTTAATATCAGGCTTAATCAATTTACCTCTTATTACCACTTCACCTATCTCTTCTATGATGTCGCAAATGGGCATTGAATTTCCATCAAAATTTCTTCCATATACCACTGATGGGTCTTTGGGAAGCTTTCTATAAGATCTTCTAAATTTATTATAGCTTCCTTTATCAGAGGTCTCATTACCGCCAGGACTGCCTTTGGAAGTGTCATTGTTAGATGGAGTGAAATCTGACCTACTACCCTGATTACCACTAGTGGTCTTAGTTATAACCCTACTATTTTCATCTCCATTATCATTTAACTCCCTATTGGCATATTTGACCATCTTCCTACGATATCTTTCTTCTTCATCTTCCTGATTATCCTCTGGTTCTATGAAGATGAATTTTATATATACAGTCATATCAAATCGTTCTTGGAAGATAGTTTCCAAATAATCTTTTAACTTTATAGACTTTTCCCTTGTAACACAGCTATCGGTAAATTCAATTTCCATAGTATCGTTATCTATAGTTACATTGGCACTCTCCAGTAAAAATTTGATTATAGTACTATTATCTTGAAGTTCATCCAATATACAGTCATAGTAACTTTCATATAGGGTTTTAAGGGTATACTGTGCTGATAAACTATAATGAGGTTTTAGATGGGCCTTATTGCCTGTTTTAAAGAAAAGCTGGCGGTTTAGAACTTCCTCCATCTTCTTAATATCTCTCCATTTAATTAAATGAGAGCTTTCTATACATATATAAATATTAGGGCTATTTTTTGATGCAATAACCTTTACTACATCCACATCACTATATAACCTTTGTAATTCCTGACCAACTGATAATTGTTCAAATGCTTCAAAAAATAACATAGTGCACCCCCTGTTAACCTTGCCAATTAAGCAGTTCTTCCCTTAGTACTTCCAGCAACTCATTTTCAGGAACTTTTCTAACGATTTCTCCTTTTTTAATAAGTAAACCTTCGCCACGTCCTCCAGCTATCCCTATATCAGCTTCTCTTGCTTCACCAGGGCCATTGACAGCGCAACCCATAACTGCCACTTTCAAATCTAAGTCAATATCAGCCACCATCTCTTCTACAGCCGATGCTAATTTTATTAAATCAATTTGTGTTCTTCCACAAGTAGGGCAGGATACAACTTCTATGCCACCTTTGCGAAGTCCCAGGGTCTTAAGTATTAAACGGGCAGATCTAATCTCTTCGATCGGATCCCCTGTTAAGGAGACTCGTATAGTATCTCCAATTCCCTGATATAGAATAACTCCCAAGCCTAAAGCAGATTTTATATTACCAGCGTTAATTGTGCCAGCTTCTGTAATTCCCACATGGAGAGGATAGTCTGTTCTTTTAGCAATTAATTCATGGGCCTTGATGCACATTAGAACATCAGAAGATTTAATACTAATAACCAACTGGTCATATCCCATATCCTCTATTCTCTTAACCTTTTCTAAAGCACTTTCAACTAATCCTTCTGCTGTTACCTTACCATATTTAGCTATGATATTTTTCTCTAAGGAACCACTGTTTACGCCAACCCGAATAGGTATATTTCTTTCTTTTGCCACATCTACAACTGCCTTTAGCTTTTCATCATTACCAATATTTCCAGGATTAATACGGATTTTATCTGCACCATTTTCCATAGAAGCAATTGCAAGACGATAATCAAAATGAATATCAGCCACCAATGGAATAGATATATTTTGCTTAATCTCTGCCAGTGCTTTGGCTGCCTCCATTGTCGGAACAGCACAGCGAATGATATCACATCCTGCTGCCGCCAGTCTATTTATCTGCTCTACCGTAGCTTTTATATCTTCAGTTTTAGTATTAGTCATTGATTGGATCAAAACTGGATTTCCTCCACCGATGACACTATTTCCTATATTAATAACTCTAGTATTATCTCTAAACATTGTAAACTACCTTTCTATATACTACCACACAGGATCCTTAATTTTTCTATGATATATTATAGCATAAGAATATACCATAAGTGAACTACACCTTCGTTGAGTATTTTATTGCTTTTACATCTCTTCATGATATACCACATGAAGGCATACCATTCTCATACCGATAATATTTTCTTTCCATGCATAAAAAGGGTGTGTTGCAACACACCCTCTTCTCCTATACTTTATACAAACAGATTTTTAATATCATTATAAAATACAAAGACCATAAACAACATCAGTGCCGCCATTCCAATAAGATGAACCATAGCTTCTTTGTCTTTGGAAATAGGCTTTCCTCTTACAGCTTCAATCAGAAGAAAGACCAAGCGTCCTCCGTCCAAAGCTGGAAAAGGAATTAAATTCATAACTCCTAAGTTAGCACTTAGTAGAATACAAAAACTTGCCAGTTCCAAAAGAGTCACTTTAATACCATAGCCCTTGGTTACCTCAACTATATTATCTACCACATTTACAATACCAACTGGGCCTGATACTTGATTTAGGCCAATCTTACCAGTAATTAGATAGCCTAAAGTTCTAACTGTATGCTTTATATTAAACTTAAGTTCATAGAAACTAAATTTTATAGTACTAAGAACAGGTATCTTTTGATAATATAAATTGTAATCCATTCCTGTATAATATTCTGAACTATATAATTTCGGTGTAACCTCTATAGTATACTCCTGCCCTTCCCGTAAATAAGTCACAGTCACTGGTTCATTTGTCAATGGATTGGCACCTATATAAGTAGATAGGTCTGCACCATTTGTAAGGGGAATATCGTTTATCTTAACTATAACATCTCCTACAACAACTCCTGCTTCAGCAAAAGGATAACCTTCTACCACCTTTAAAACCTCGGCATTATCTCGGCTATAATCAAATCCTAACATATAGGTATCTTTAATCCTAGGTTTAATTAGAGCTTTACTTACAGCTCCATCCCTCTCATAGGTTATCTCTATAGGCTCATCAGTCACAGGATTAAAATAAAAATGATAAAATAATTCTCTTCCCAGCTTCACTTTAGTACCATTAATTCCTGTAATAAGATCTCCTTTCATTAAGCCAGCTTCCTCTGCAGGACTAGCTGTTTCAATTCCATTAATGAAAGACTGATCTATACCATCAATTCCTATGACAACTAAAGCCAGCACGAAGGCTAAAATAAAGTTAAAAAAAGCTCCTGCAAATAAAACTGAAAACCTTGCCCATACTCCTTTGTTGTTAAAGGCACCTTCATCATTAATACTCTCATCTTCTCCTAGCATCATACAAGAACCACCTAAGGGAAGAAGTTTAATAGAATATCTTGTTCCATTTTTAACGAAGCTTACAAGTCTAGGTCCCATACCTATAGAAAATTCTGTAACAGTAATTCCGTTTTTCTTTGCTAATATAAAATGACCTAATTCATGTATAAGAATAACTAATCCTATTACCAGTATTGCCAATATTATGCTCATATAAAATCAAATCCTTTCCTTGGGCTTGTGGAAAACCTCAATTAGACAATTCTGCCTTAATAAAGTCTTTTACAAAATCATATGTTTCAACTTCTATATTAAGAATTTCATTTACACTGGGACAATTATTTAATTTATGGTTCTCCATAGCAGCATTAATTATCTTGGGTATAGTAAGAAAATCTATCTTCCCTTCCAAGAATCTAGCAACAGCCCATTCATTTGCAGCATTATATACAGTAGGCATGCTACCTCCAATTCTACCTGCCTCGTATCCTAATTTCAATCCTAGAAAAGTTTCCATGTCAGGTTCCTCAAAAGTTAATTGACTTAATTTAATAAAATCTACCCTTTCCCCAGCAATTAGCCTCTTTCTTTCAGGATAATATAGAGCGTATTGAATTGGAAGTCTCATATCAGGAGTGCCCATCTGTCCTATAATACTTCCATCCATAAACTCCACCATAGAATGGATTATGCTCTGAGGATGTACCAAAACCTGGATACTATCGATTTCTACGTTAAAGAGCCATTTTGCCTCAATTACTTCCAATCCCTTATTGACCATGGTTGCCGAATCTATGGTTATCTTCCTTCCCATAGCCCAGTTAGGATGTTTAAGTGCATCATCAAGGGTTACATTGCCTAAATCTGCAAGCTTCTTTCCACGGAAAGGGCCTCCAGAAGCAGTTAATAATATTTTATATACCTTACTTATATCTTCACCTTTTAAGGATTGAAATATTGCAGAATGCTCGCTATCAACAGGAAATAGTGATACCTGCTTCTCTTTTATTAATGGCATAATGATATGTCCTGCTGTTACCAAGGTTTCCTTATTAGCTAAGGCAATATCTTTACCAGCCTTAATTGCCTCAATAGTTGGCTGTATACCAATCATACCAACCATTGCTGTTATAACTAAGTCTGTTTCATTCTCTGTTGCACAGGCTATCAATCCATCCATGCCGGCTAGGACCTTAATAGATATATCTTTCAACCTGTTTTTTAATTCTTTAGCCGCTGTTTCATCGTATACACACACAAAAGAGGGCTGATACTCTCTAACCTGTCTCTCTAAAAGATCTAGATTATTTCCTGCCGCAGCCAGGGTACTTACTTTCAAATCCTTATGTTCCCTTACTATATCCAAAGTTTGGGTTCCTATCGATCCAGTACTACCCAAAATTCCTATTCTCTTCATCTCTTCCTCCAGTCACCATCGCCGCTATTTTTCAAGTAGGCTGTAGCCTACTTGACGCTTTAGCCCACTTTGCATTTCAGCCACTCTAAGCTCAACATACTTGTGGGATTATAATAATACAGCTAAATAGTATACAATTGGTGCAGTGAAAATAATACTGTCAAATCTATCCAAAATCCCCCCATGACCAGGAATCAAATTACCATAATCCTTAATGTCATGGTTTCTTTTAACTGCTGATGCAGCAAAATCCCCAATTTGAGCGATAATACTGGATGCTCCACCTATAATTGCAAATGCCAATTGAGGATTAGATATATCAGTTATACTATCCTTAAAAAACGAAGCATATATAAAGCCTATAAGAGCTGCTCCCACAACTCCACCTATACTGCCTTCCACTGTTTTCTTAGGACTTAATTTAGGTGTAAGCTTATGCTTGCCAAACAACATGCCTGTACAGTAGGCACAGGTATCTGACCCCCAAGCTCCAATGAATATAAGCCATACCAGTAAAGATCCATCTTCTAACATCCTTACCTGATATATATATGAAAGCATTATACTAACATAGAATAAACCAAAGTATACAATTGTAATATCTTCAATCTTGTATTTAGGAAAAGTAAATACATATACCACCATTAATACCATAAGAAATAGTATAAAAAATGTCATATAGTATTGGCTGTTATTAAAATATAATAGCAAATAATAAGTAAGACCAGCACAGTAACCAAGAATTGCTGGTAAAGTTAGATGCTTTTTAACGCTACGATTTAATTCAGCCATACCAATTACAGAAATAATGGCAGTCGTGGTAAATAATAAATTCCCACCTATAACCACTAATGTGATTGTAATTACCATAAGGATGATACCACTTAATAATCTTGTTTTAAACATAGTTACCTCCACTGACGATATCTCATTCAGATATCGCACCAAAGTTTCTTGTTCTACTATTATAATATTCAACTGCCCTTAACAGTTCTTTTTTATTAAAATCAGGCCATAAAACATCCGTAAAATAAAACTCTGTATATGCCATCTGCCATAGTAGAAAATTTGATAATCTCTGTTCGCCACTGGTACGGATTAACAAATCAGGATCAGGTATGTCACTGGTATCCAAATACTGCATTATTATATTTTCATCTATCTGGTTAAGTGCTAATCTATTCTCTAGCACATCTTTAGATATAGATTTAATAGCACGTATAATTTCATTCCTACTACCATAGTTTATAGCCACTTGAAAATTTAGCCCTGTGTTATTCTTTGAAGCATTCTCTAACTTGGCTATACTTTCTTTAATATCTTCTGAAAGTCCTGATTTATCACCTAAAATCCTTACTCTAATATTATTTTTTTCACTGGTTTTAATACTGGTTTTCAAATAATTTCTTAGAAGTTTCATAAGGGCATCTACTTCTTCTTTTGGCCTCTTCCAGTTTTCCGTTGAAAAAGCATATACTGTAAGATATTTTATTCCAATCTCATAAGCATCTTCACAAATTTTCTCTACAACCTTACTTCCTTGGGTATGACCATAATTTCTTGGCATCATTCTCTTTTTTGCCCAACGGCCATTTCCATCTAATATAATTGCCACATGATTTGGTATAATAAGGTCTTTTTCCTTCATATCTTTCTCCTATTTTATATATAAGATAATTATAACATAAGTCTGTCCCAAAACTTAACAAGAATTTGCACAGAATAAGAACATTCTTATTCCTACTAGCAATAGACACTGAAGTTTTGGGACAGACTACTCAATCAACTATAAAATCAAGAACGCACTAGCGTATATTATATCATTAAACTGTAAGTATTTCCTTGGATTTATCTTCCATAATTTTGTCAATTTCGTCAATATATTTATCTGTTAATTTTTGAACCTCATCCTCTAAGCGCTTATACTCATCCTCAGAGATTTCACTGGCCTTACTTTGCTTCTTAAATAAATCATTGGCTTCCCTTCTGATATTTCTTATAGCAACCTTGGCAGTCTCTGCCTTTTTCTTAACATCCTTAACCAGTTCTTTTCTTCTTTCTTCTGTCAGCTCGGGAAACACTAAACGAATTACTTTGCCATCATTACTGGGTGTTATTCCAATATCTGAAACTAAGATTGCTTTCTCTATATCCTTTATCAATCTACTCTCCCAAGGTTGTATCTGGATCACTCTTGCTTCAGGTACTGATATATTAGCAACAGCCTGTAAAGATGACAATTGACCGTAATAATCAACTCTTATCTTATCCAATATATGTGGATTAGCTCTACCAGCACGGATGGTAGTATACTCCTCTCTTAAAGAATCAATTGATTTTTTCATTTTCTGACTAAATTGCTCTAACTTTGCATCCATTACTATCCCTCCAGTTCATTATCTAATATTTTTATAATATTTATATGGTAACTCTTGTACCATTGGATATTCCCTTAGCAGCATTAACAATACTGTTATCTTCATTTAGGCCAAATAGTAAAATAGGCATCTTATTCTCTAGACATAGAACAACTGCAGTTAAGTCCATAACTCCTAATTTTTGATCCAAGACACTCTCCATAGATATTACATCATATTTTTTAGCATTAGGATTCAGTTTAGGATCACTGTCATAAACTCCACTTTCAGATTTAGCCATCAAGATAATGTCACAATCCAGCTCAATGGCACGAAGCACAGTTGCTGTATCAGTTGAGAAATATGGATGACCAGTCCCACCAGCAAGAAAGACTACTCCTCCTTGTTTCATAGAGTCTAATGCACTGTCTTTTGAAAACTGCTTTGTCATAGTTCCACATTGAAAAGGGGTATAAACTTCAGTTGACATTCCAACATGTCTAAATATCTCTGAAACATATATGCAGTTCATTACAGTTGCTAACATACCAATTTGGTCAGCCTTGGTTCTATCAATTGTCTTACTGCTTCTACCTCTCCAGAAGTTACCACCGCCGATAACAATACTCACCTGTACTCCGTCATCGACTAATTGTTTCACCTGATTGGCTACACCAATGCATATATCTTCATCAAATCCGGTCTTCTTATCTCCGGCCAATGCTTCGCCACTTAATTTTATCAATACCCGATTATATGCTTTCATTTTGCTGATTCCTCCGTGAGTAAATAAATTAAACTTTCTTATCTATAATAATTTATCATAAAATTAAGATTTTTACTAGGTGTAAATTAAAATCCAACACAAAAACCAATACTATACTATATATCTTATACTTATTTTACTGAGCTAGCTCTAATTTGCTGAACTGGCTTTACAGTATTATCTAAAGGTAGCAATTCAGCCCCTTCGCTAATCAATTCTTCTAATAACTCAGGTAAGGAATCCAATGTTGCTTGCTTACTCTTCTCATCATGCATTAAGATAATGGCTGACTTCTTATTATCAATAC
>JGI24708J26588_10000985_pt1 | contig 22748 bp, 19 predicted proteins | sample BioPla1DNA2_FD_26588 | JGI IMG/M metagenome (IMG submission 26588) | reverse complement strand
CCCCGCCACTTTATTTTACATTGTTTAATTATGGGAGCATCCATCTTAATGCATATGCCTGCGCATAGGTAAGTGATGCCATCAAGAAGATCATCGCGAGACTGTGCTTTAAGGTAAACCGGAAGATAGTGCCTTCTTCACCAACCAGGCCAGTTGCAGCAGTTGCAACCGAGATACTTTGCGGCGAAATCATCTTACCGCATACACCGCCTGATGAGTTAGAAGCAACCATCAGATGAGGATCAACGCCGATCTGTTCAGCTGTAGTTTTTTGGAGCGAACAGAACAACGCATTTGAGGAGGTGTCAGACCCGGTCAGGAATACACCCAGGTAACCAAGGATTGGAGCAAAGAATGGGAATAAGGAACCTGTCTTGGTGAACGCTAAACCCATAGTTGAGCTCATGCCGGAGTAGTTCATCAGATAAGCAAGACCCAGGATCGAAGCGATGGTGAAAATCGGGAAAGCAAGCAGTCTGATGGTTTTGAAGAAACATGGGATAGCACGGCTCGGGCCGTAGTTAGGGATAACAAAGATGGACAAAACGCCGGAGAGAAGGATTGCTGTACCGCCGGCAGACAGCCAGCCGAAGGAGTAAACAGCGCCGTAAGGAGTATTTGTAGCAACGATAGGAGCTGCTTTATAGATCATGTTGTGCAGTCCCGGCCAAGGAATATTGATGTTCGTCTTAGCCAAAGCGGCTTTGATTGGACCATAGCCCCAAAGGAATACGGCGATAGCAAGCAGAATGTACGGCATCCAAGCCCGGATAACTTCCCCGGTCGAATAACGTAATTCTTCTTTACCGCTGCCAGTATTTTTCTCATCAGGGAAACGCCAGATTGTAGCGGGTTTCCAGACTTTCAGGAAAAGACCTAAGCCAATGATTGTAACAACGGCAGACGTAATGTCCGGAAGATAAGGGCTGATATAGTTTGCTGTATACCATTGTGTTACAGCAAAGCAGCCGCCGGCAACGAGAAGCGCCGGGAAAACTTCCATTGACCGTTTCCAACCGCTCATGGTAACAGCCAACCACAGTGGAACAATTATTGACAAGAAGGGTAATTGGCGACCAACGATTTGGCTGATGTGCATGATATCAAGCTGTGATACATTCGCAGCAACGATAATAGGAATACCGATGCCACCGAACGCAACCGGAGCAGTGTTCGCAATGAGGCAGATACCGGCAGCGTAGATAGGATTAAACCCGAGACCCACCAGCATTGCAGCTGTGATGGCAACCGGAGTGCCAAATCCCGCTGTTCCTTCAATAAATGAACCAAAAGCAAACGCTACAAATAATGCCTGTAGACGGCGGTCTTCTGTAATTGATGCTAGTGAGTTTTTAATAATTTCAAACTCACCTGATTCAACCGTCATATTATAAACCCAAATTGCTGTGACAACAATCCAGACAATCGGGAATACACCAAATGCTGCGCCGCAAAGGATTGAGTTAACTGCCAACCCTGCTGGCATTCCCCAGACAAAGATAGCGACTAGTGCAGCCGTTATAGTTCCCGCTGCTGCGGCAATGTGACCAGGAGTACGTCTAATACCAAGCAAATACAGCAATAGGTATAATGGTATGCCAGCAATAATCGCCGATAGAACAATATTTCCCATAGGATCATAACTTTGAACCCACGTCAATTGCATACACTCCCTTTATTTGATTTTTATAAGACCACAAGTTGCTAAATACAAACAGCCTGTTTATCCTTCCCCCCTCTCCCTTGCTGATTATATAGCCACATTTCACAAGTTAATTCACCTCTTACTTGTGATTTGCGGCGTTAACAGATTTGGTAACTTACACCAAACCTGTAAAGCAAGCTCCCAATCCGGTGTTGAATTAATTTTAATTTTCTTAATGATTTCTCTATTTTTAATATTGCATTTTTTCTATATTTAGCTTATTCTATAAATAATATGAAATTCCTTCATATTCAACCCTATTTTTAGATATTTTTTTATAATTATTGATAATGGCCGTCTCACCACATAGCACATCCATGTACCTTGGGAATTCTCCACGGCACTCGCAATTGCTAATCTTTCGGAATTTTCCCTTAATTATGGATAAAAAAAAGCAGCAGCCGAAGCTGCTGCAAAAAGACCATTTATTAACTTTTTATGGAAGCATCCAACTCAATGTATAGGCTTGCAGATAGGTCATGGCAGCTACAAGTGCCAGCATCGCGATACTATGCTTAAGGGTAAACCGGAAGATAGTACCCTCTTCACCAACTAAGCCTGTAGCAGCAGTTGCAACCGAGATACTTTGCGGCGAAATCATTTTACCACAGACACCGCCGGAAGAGTTAGCTGCAACAGTCAGGTGGGGATCAACACCGATTTGTTCAGCAGTAGTTCTTTGTAAGGACGAGAACAGGGCATTCGACGATGTATCAGAACCAGTTAAAAATACACCGAGCCAGCCAAGTATCGGAGCAAAGAACGGGAACAAAGCGCCTGTCTTAGTAAAGGCAAGACCCATTGTAGCGCTCATACCTGAATAGTTCATCAGATATGCTAAACCAAGAATCGTAGCAATAGTGATAATCGGGAAAACAAGAATTCTAATGGTCTTGAAGAAGCAAGAAGCAGCGCGGCTAGCACCGTAATTCGGGATAACAAAGATGGAAAGGATACCCGAGATCAGAATAGCTGTGCCGCCTGCAGAGAGCCAACCAAAGGTATATACAGCACCGTAAGGAGTATTCTTAGCAACTATCGGAGCAGCTTTGGTAATCTCATTATGAAGACCAGGCCAAGGAATGTTGATATTTGTTGTTGCTAACACGCTTTTCACTGGGCCATAACCCCAGAGGAATACCAATATCGCGAGCAGGATGTAGGGCATCCATGCGCGAATAACTTCGCCAGGTGAATACCGGAGTTCTTCTTTTCCGCTACCGGTATTTACTTCGTCAGGAAAGCGCCAAATTGTCGCCGGTTTCCAAACTTTGAGGAATAAACCTAAACCAACGATGGTAACAATAGCTGATGTGATGTCCGGGAGGTACGGACTGATATAGTTAGCTGTGTAGAATTGGGTAACCGCAAAGCAAATACCGGCGACTAATAGCGCTGGCAGAACTTCCATCGAGCGTTTCCAACCACTCATGGTAACAGCAACCCACAACGGGACGATGATTGACAAGAACGGTAACTGACGGCCAACAATTTGGCTGATATGCATAATGTCAAGTTGCGAAACTTGAGCTGCTACGATGATTGGAATACCAATGCCACCGAAAGCAACTGGTGCTGTATTGGCAATCAGGCAGATACTAGCAGCGTATACCGGGTTAAAACCAAGACCAACCAGCATGGCTGCTGTTATTGCTACCGGAGTACCAAAACCGGCAGTACCTTCAATGAATGAACCAAAAGCAAAAGCTACAAATAAAGCTTGCAGCCGACGGTCTTCTGTAATGGAGGCTAACGAGTTCTTGATGATTTCAAACTCGCCGGACTCAACCGTCATGTTGTATACCCAAATAGCGGTAATAACTATCCAAACTATTGGAAAAAGACCGAATGCGGCACCGCATAAAATTGAATTAATTGCTAAGCCTGCCGGCATTCCCCAAACAAAAATTGCCACAAGGGCGGCAGCCAGTGTTCCGGCCGCAGCAGCATAATGACCAGGCTTTTTCATAACACCAAGCATATACAAGAGAATGTACAAAGGAATACCTGCTACAACTGCGGATAAAACAATATTACCCATCGGATCATAGATCTGGGTCCACTGCATAACATACACTTCCTTTTATATTATTTAATCTTTGATTATGAATCCTAAAAAGCAGTATGTTATTGAGCATCATCTCCCTCCCTGGTCTACAATCCCTTCCGGAATTACACACCAGAAAATTCAATGAAGCCGCTTTAGACACTGTTTCACCTCCTTTACCTGAATTGCGGCTAAGACTAGCAGATCGAATGAACGATCTGCATAATAAACAAACAAAGCAGTCAAGTTGAACTATTCGCAAAATTTTCAACAGTTTAAATGAATAGAATTAATCGAATTATGCTATAAATTATCACTTTCGATATCTAATATATAAAATCCTCCTTTTTCTAGTTATAATGGTAAATTTTATATTGTATCCAAAATTATGGTAACTTGGTCTTATGGCCAATTGCAAACAAAAAGGCTTACCCGTTAAGGTAAGCCTTTACTATTGCACATCGATTAATACTTGCGAAGACCAACGAAGTCGGCCACTTCGAGTAGACACTCTTTGAGTTCTAAAGGGAGTGTGAGCGGCAGCACGCTGCGGGCCGCATTTAGATAGTTAGCTACCTGCTGATATGAGTACTCAACCGCCGAAGTTTCATAAATTATCTTAAGTCCCTTTTTAATCTCTTCTTCAGTAAGTGAACGATTCGAGACAATTTCACGAAGCTCATTATGGCGTTCACTATTATTCAGTGCGTAAATCACCGGCAGAGTAACTATGCCCTGGCGCAAATCATTACCGGCCGGCTTTCCAATTTGCTCGGACGAAGCCGTTATGTCAAGAATATCGTCGGTAATCTCTGAAATGCCATTCCAATTGAATAACCGTACTTGCGCAACGCCGCGACATCATCGGCAGGTAATCCGGCTGCCATACCGCCCAACTCACAGCTGGCCGCTATAAAATCAGCTGTTTTCTTGGCAATCCTAGTCAAATATTGCTCTTCCGACTGATCAGGGTTAAAGGTATCTTTATCCTGAATTATTTCACCTTCGCACATTGAGCACATGACATCGGTCAAGACTTTTAGCATGGCTTTATCAACATGCACGGCCACTACCGAAAATGCTTTGGCAAACAGGTAGTCTCCGGTCAATACTGACTGATAATTACCCCAGCATGCATTAGCTGTTGGTCGGCCGCGACGAGTCGAGGCATCATCAATGACATCATCATGAACTAAGGTAGCCATATGAATCATCTCGATTGCCAGAGCCATTGGCAGGATATCCTTTAGTTCGGCGGCTCTGCTCCGCGCGCACACTAAATATAAGGCTGGTCGTAAGCGCTTACCTCCAGCCTTAACCAAGTGCCCCCCAATATCGGTTATTAAATCTTCCTGGGAGTGTATTACAGAAATCAGTTCAGTTTCTAGTACAGTCAGATCATTTTGTATGATCTCGAACATGGTATTTTTATTCACGTTGCTATCACCTACAAGACAAGTCTGACTCTATAATACACCATCTGAAGGTATTAAGTCTACCTATTTCTTTTTTTCTACCCTTATTGCACAGTCAGGGCATACCATTTGGCAAATTCCACAGACAATGCATTTATCCATATCAGCCTGAACACGCGGCGTTCCGTATACTCCTAAATCTTCGGGCGACCATGCGATACATTTTACCGGACATTTTTCAATACACAAGCCACACCCCTTACATAAGCCCGGAAAAATCGCCCAGTTCCCTTTAGCATTATCGTGCTTCGATGATTCCCAATCTACTTTTGCCATGTTTTCCCCTCCTCTACATTGCGCCTTTAATTAGATTATAACCGCGCTCAAGTGCCTGATAATTCATATCGCGCAGTTTGGGGTTGGCTTCAAACTTATGGCCGAGCTTAGCTTCGAGAGCTTTTTTGATAGCATCCAACGGCAGTACCTCGGTAGCAGCGATTACGGCGCCCAGTATGATAATGTTAAATACGCGGGGATGTAGTTCATCTTTCGCAATATCATTGGCTGGTATTGCAATAACCTTTTTTACTTCTGGGATATCTTTAGGATCAATACCAGGACCGGGGCGACTGAATGAACAAGTTTTAGGTTCGCCGGCAATCATGTCCTGCGGTAAATCTTTATTCGGTTGGTCTGCTGTCGGGCAAGGCGGGGTGACGTCAAAATATTGCAAGCCTACAATGTTGTCATTGACTTCACCCTCAGCGACCAGAGAATTATCATAAATGTAGATGGTGTTTTTACCGGCATGTTCAGTTGTTCGATGAACAGCCCGCGGACTTAACGGAATGAGAATGTCGGCTTCAATAAACTTTGGTGCGCCGATATGACCATCACTTATTTGCACATAAGCAATTGATACACCGCCCCTTTGTTCCACCCCAAAGTTAGGTATGTATAGGGCATTTTTCCCTTCTTCATTAGCAGCTTCAGCTAATATTTCGGCAATTGACTGTACGCCTTGTCCGCCTTCACCCGCTAAAGCAACTTTAGTTACCCTCGCCATTATTTTCCCTCCTTCATCTCGGACGGCACACGCAGTTCGCCAACCTTAAAATACTCTGTCATGTCTTTCTCCACAAACTCCCAGGTTTGTTTGGCATTGGTCCTCCAGTTGGTTGGACAGCTTGATAAACATTCAACAAATGATAGTCCGCGGCCAGCGATTTGATTTTCCAATGCCTTCTTAATAAAGCCTTTCATCTGACGAGGATTAGCAATAGTACCACGAGCCACATAAGCTCCTTCAGGCGCTACTGCCGCTACCATTTCCGGTCCTTTAGTCGGAGCGCCGGTTGCTTCGATATCGCGGCCGTAAGGGCTTGTTTCTGTTTTCATGCCCGGCAGCGTTGTAGGCGCCATCTGTCCGCCTGTCATTCCATAGTTACAGTTATTGCACAAAATTATCGTGATTTTCTCATTACGAACAGCTGCATTAAATAAGTGTTGCGAGCCAATTGCATAACCGCCGCCGTCTCCCATATAGGCAACACCGATAATATCGGGATTAGCACGCTTCATACCGGTAATTACCGGGGTTGTCCGACCATGGTGAGTTTGCACAGTATCAATCGCAAAAAAATCCCACGCTAATAACGAACAACCAATATCACAGCCATAAACCATTTTTCCCTTAATTCCGAGTTCATCAATAGCTTCGCCTAATGCCTTCAAAATAATCCCATGTCCGCAGCCCGGACAAAATTTATGAGGCTTAGTTTCTTCATTCCAGCATGTGGGCATAGCCGGCTGAAGAGTTCCCTGTTCTTTGAGTTCTTGCATGGTAGTCCTCCTTCCTATTCTTAAAGCTTACTACACTCTTCGTAAATTTCTTCGCTGGTGATGCCGACACCGGGTTTAAGCAGGGTAGCTATTTCAATGGTACTTCCGTAGGTATGGGTTTGTACCAGCTTTAATAGCTGACCATAAGCCGATTCTGCTATTAAGAGCTTTTTAGCATTTTTCATAGCCTCTTGCAGTTGTTTTCCTGGGAAGGGCCGCACAGTAATCGGACGGAAATAGCCGACTTTCTTACCCTCTGCTCTAAGCTGATTGTAGGCTCCAAGGCCAGCGCGCGATACTATGCCATGAGTTACAATAATAATGTCAGCATCTTCGCAGCCTTTAGCGTCCCATTCAACCACCTTATCAGCCATTGCATCCCAATCGCGTTGATTTGCCATTACAACATTGTAAAGCTCATCTTCAGTATTATAGGTATTGCGCAAATGTTTGTATGGACGGTCCGGTCTTTCGGTGTCGCCTAGAATAGGCTCAGGCTTAACTAATGTTATTCCGCGTTCTTCGGGATCGTAGATTGTAAGCGGCTCCCGCATCTTGGCCTGATAGCCGTCACCTAGAATAAACGTCGGAAACCGATAAGTCCAAGCGCTATTAAAGGCTTTAATCGTGTAGTCAAACAATTCCTGATGCCCGGCCGTTGAATACACAATCCGATGACCTTCGCCATTACCGCCAAAGGTTGTAAGCGTTGTTTCCTGCTGGGCATAAATAACTGTCGCCGTCGAAGGACCGCCACGCTGCTGGATTACATAGACCATGGGCAAGCGCATCATTTCTGCCATGCCGGCAGATTCCTGCATTAATACGTTGCCTGGTCCAGCAGTTGCCGTGAATGCTTTTCGCCCAGACAAGACGCCGCCCAGCGAAGTAAATCCGGCAGAAATTTCGTCCTCCGTCTGGAGAAACTTCTTATTGTGCTTAGGCGCCAGCCGTGTCCAATAGTGCATTATTTCATTCTGTGGAGTTATCGGGTAACCATACATAATGTCCACTTTTGCAGCAACTGCGGCCCAAGCAATAACTTCATTGCCTGTCATAAACACTCTTTGTTCACCTTTTAGTGAAACTTCAGCCATAAAAGCACCTCCTGATATGTAGCTGTGTTTAGAGGAGATCATCCCCTTAAACATAAGTCATACGACTAGCATAACCAAATTTTTCGCAAAACATGAAGAAAAAGGCGGCTGCTGAAAAATTTAATCAGCAGTCGCCTTTAAAAAAAATAAGAGAGCAGCTTATTAGGCTGCTCTCTATTAGTAAGTTTAAGGAATCATCCAGTTTAGAACATATGCTTGAGCATAAGTCATCAAACACACAGCTAAAGCTAAGATGAAGGAGTGCATTACAGTAAAGCTGAAGAGTTCGCCCTCTTTACCAACAAGACCGGTAGCTGCAGTTGCAACCGCGATACTTTGCGGTGAAATCATTTTACCAGTAACACCACCAGAGGAGTTAGCGGCTACAGTCAGGACCGGATCAACGCCAACTTGCTCAGCGGTAACAGCTTGAAGGTTACCGAACAATGCGTTAGCGGAAGTATCAGAACCAGTCAGGAATACGCCTACCCAGCCAAGAAGCGGAGCAAAGAACGGGAAGTAGCTACCTGTTCCAGCAAGCAGCAGGCCAAGAGTAGCGCTCATGCCGGAGTAGTTCATAACATAAGCAAGACCAAGTACGCAAGGGATAGTAATAAGCGGCTTTCTCAATTGCATAAAGGTTTTGCCAAAAATGCTAAGGTATCTTGAAGGGCCAACGCCAAGAATCAGTGCAGACACGATGCTTGAGAATAATAATGCAGTACCTGCAGCGCTCAGCCAGTTAATTTTGAAAAGAGCAGCCATTTGGACAGGCTCCTTAGCAATCGGAGCTACTTGAGTTACAACTTTGTGAAGACCAGGTACAAACCATTTAATTGTTGCAGAGTCAAGCACTGCTGCCACAGGCTTAAGACCCCAAAGGATTACGAATACTGTAAGGATAATGAACGGAGACCATGCTTTGAAGATTTGTCCGGAAGTGTAAGTCGGCAGGGTTGCCGCAGCATTAACTTTCGGTTCGTTTTCAAAGCGCCATACTTTAACAGGTTTCCAAACTTTGAGGAACAGTGTAAGAGAAATAATTGCTGCCAATGAAGACAGAATGTCGGGAAGTTCTGGTCCAAGGAAGTTAGAAGACCACCATTGAAGGCCAGCGAAAGCTACACCGGCAACCAGACATGCAGGAAGTACTTCCATTGCGGATTTCCAACCAGCCATCAGTACAACCAACCAGATAGGGATGATTACGGATAAGAATGGCAACTGACGACCAACCATTTGGGAAATCTTCATAGTTTCAACGCCACTGACCTGACCGGCAACGATAATTGGAATACCAATACCACCGAACGCAACCGGCGCAGTGTTTGCAATCAAGCAAAGACCTGCAGCGTAGAGCGGATTAAAACCAAGACCAACAAGCATACCGGCTGAAATTGCAACCGGAGTACCGAAACCAGCAGCACCTTCAAGGAAAGCACCGAAGGAGAAGGCAACTAACAGAGCTTGCAGACGGCGGTCATCGGTAATTGTTGCAATCGAGTTCTTAACAATTTCGAATTGACCGGTTTCAACTGTCATGTTGTAAATAAAGATTGCTGTGATAACTATCCAGAAGATAGGGAATACACCGTAAAGCGCACCCATCGCTGTTGCAGTAAGCGCAGTAGAAGCAGGCATTCCGTAAGCAAAAATTGCTACTGCAACTGCTGCTACCATTGCAACCGCACCTGCGATTTGGCCAGGCGTCTTACGTATAGCCAACAAATAGAATATGATAATAATAGGTATTGCGGCTAAAAACGCTGATAGCGCGAGGTTATTCATTGGATCATAAACTTGCGTCCATGTCACTGTATTAACACCCTTTCAATAATGTTTTCAACGTACAAAAAATTTTAAGTTATACGTATCGTGATGCGTTTTTCGTTCAATGCTGAGTATACCCTATGAAGTTTTAAATTATACCCAGGAACGAGATATTATTTGATCTTATCACCTCACTTATCTTTATATAGTTTAAACAAACAACCCTTGTTTATTTTAAACACTTATCACTAGGAATATTTAAATCAAACTTAGTAATAAGTGAATAAAACCTGCAGAATAGAACTTATAATCTTAAGCTATTAATCTCATTTCATTATTCGACAATTTGCAGCATATTCCTTTTTCATTTGAGAATTTTCGAGTAATTTTTTAATATTAGCAAAATTTCTATCCTTTTTCGACAAAATACCGCATGCTAGCTTTCTTGTATTCCCGAGTGCTAAAGAGCATTGTGTATTGATTTAGGCCAGTGGCTGATGCTAGTTCTTCCGCCATCTTGCAACACTCTTCCCGAGTGTGGGCATGCAGCATTATATAAAAATTATATGGCCATTCGGGCTGCGGTGCTCGGGAGTAAGCATGTGTAATCGCCGGATGTTCCATCATAATCTTGCCAACTTCATCCATTCTATCTTCCGGTACAATCCATGCACACAAGGCATTAGCGGCAAAGCCCACTTCGCGGTGTTTCAAGACTGCGCCCATTTTACGGATTTTTCCGGTCCGACGATAATTCCTAAGCCTGTCCAATAATTCGGGTTCGCTGATACCGACTCGAAGAGCAATTTCCTTATAAGGTTCTGCTACAAGCGGAAATTCGTCCTGCATGGCAGCAATAATTTTTTTATCTAAGGCATCAAGCATTATTTTTACCTCCGTTAGTGCTCATAGCGCAGCCTAAAGTTTAAACTGGACACTTACCTTATATTTTTTATTTGCAGGAAGATTAATAAGCTTCAAAACTCCTTTAAGACCTTGAATTTCGCTTAAAATTCGTTTTTGACTGGCAATATCTGGCACCATAAGCGTAAACCATAAATTTAAGATGCCGTCGCGCTCATAATTATGAGTTACACCTTCATAAGTATTTATTATCTGCGCAACCTCTTCAATATGTTCCGGCTCGACCTTGGCAGCAACTAGTGTACCGACATAGCCTAAGCTTGTTGAATCAAAAAAGGCCCCTATCTTGCGTATGTATCCGTGCTCCTTCAAATATCTCAATCTATCAATAACCGTTTTTTCATCAGAATCTAGCCGGTCTGCAATTTCTGCAAAAGGACTACTGGCTATCGGCAACTTTGTCTGCAAGATATTAAGTAATTCTTTGTCAAATGACGTGAGCATAACATACCCCTATCTTAATTGCTGTATGGCCGGCCATAAGTTCACATCTTAAAGGAGGACAGCATTAGCTGTCCTCCTCCAGCCTGATTCATTTTAACAAAACCAGGCCGATTACGTCAAGTAATTCATCCCGTCCAAAACCCTTTTCTGATGAATAGGCAAGTATATTATTGTTTATTGCCCCTAAACCTTTTTTTATTGTTTCAACTTGTTTCTTTAAACCCATTCGACTAATTTTATCGGCCTTGGTTGCTATCAATTGTACAGGAAGATTATGCTCTATCAACCAACGATAGGCTGCGATATCACTGGGCATCGGCGGATGCCTTATATCAATTAGATGGCAAATAAGCTTTAACCGCGGGGACCTCAGCATATAATCTTCCGAAAACTTAGCCCACTGGCGCCTGTTAGTTTGACCGGTTCGGGCATAGCCGTAACCCGGCAAGTCAACGATATAAAAGTCCTGACGGTTATCATTTATTTTGGCGGCCAACCGGTAAAAATTAAGAGTCTGGGTCTTACCCGGCGTTCTGCTCGTTCTGGCAAGCCCATGCCGCCGGGCTAAAGAATTTATAAGCGATGATTTTCCAACATTTGAACGCCCAATAAACGCGATTTCACATATTTCTTCTTCCGGGTCCGGGTATTGATCAGCTCGCACCGCCGATGCGGCATACTTAGCCGCAATAATATTTATTGCATTATCATCAGTCATTCTCTTTCACCAGTGCCCGGTCTAATACTTGGTCCATATGCTCTACTAAGACAAATTCTAAGTGACGTTTAACGTTAGCCGGAATCTCATCAATATCCCGCTGATTTTCTTTAGGCATAATAATCGTGTTAATTCCCAGCCGATGAGCGGCAAGTACCTTTTCTTTAATGCCACCTACGGGCAGCACCCGACCCCGCAAGGTTATTTCGCCTGTCATCGCAATATCATTGCGCACCGGTGTACCGGTGAGCGCTGATACCATCGCTGTAGCCATAGTTATACCGGCGGATGGCCCATCTTTAGGAATAGCTCCTTCTGGCAGATGAATGTGAATATCATTTTTCTCATAAAACTCTTCGTCAATGCCAAGTCCCTTAACCCGTGACCTAATATAGCTTAAGCCGGCTTGCGCAGACTCGCGCATAACTTCACCGAGCTGTCCCGTTAAAAGTAGTTTGCCTTTGCCTTTCATAATCGAAACCTCAGTATTTAACACCTCGCCGCCTACTTCTGTCCATGCCAAGCCGGTAGTTACGCCAACTTCAGCTTTACCTTCAGCCTGGCGACGGCGAAATTTTGGGGCTCCTAAAAAGGTGTGGAGATTCTGGGCAGTTACCTTAACGCTCGACTTTTTATTTTGTACAATTTGCCGCGCAACTTTTCGGCATAATCCTGCAATATTGCGTTCTAGATTACGTACGCCGGCTTCACGCGTGTAATCACTAATAACTTTTTGCAAAGTACCTTCGGAGAAGAAAATTTGTTTCTCATTAAGTCCATGATCCCGCATCTGTTTTGGAATAAGGTAACGTTTTGCAATTTGAATCTTTTCTTCTTCAGTGTACCCGGCTATACTTATTATTTCCATACGGTCAAGCAGCGGCCTGGGAATATTATGCATGACATTTGCTGTTACAACCCATAACACTTGTGATAGGTCAAAGGGGATTTCTATATAATGATCACTGAAGGTATTATTTTGTTCTGGATCGAGAACTTCGAGCAAAGCAGCCGACGGATCACCTCTAAAATCTGCGCTCATCTTGTCAATTTCATCTAATAAAAATATTGGATTGCGCGAGTCGGCATTGCGCATTCCCTGTATGATACGTCCAGGTAGCGCCCCTACATACGTACGGCGATGGCCGCGGATCTCGGCCTCGTCACGCACTCCACCTAGCGAAACACGGACAAATTTACGGTCCATCGACCGGGCGATTGATCGGGCCAAAGAGGTTTTTCCGACACCAGGCGGACCAACGAGGCAAAGAATAGGCCCCTTCATCTTATCGGCAAGCTTTCGGATAGATAAGTATTCTAAGATTCGTTCTTTAACCTTCTCAAGGCCATAGTGATCTTCATTGAGAATTTGTTCGGCTGTAGCAATATCTAGATTGTCTTCTGTTTCATGTGTCCAAGGCAACGCTAAAAGCCAATCCAGATAAGTACGGATAACAGCACTTTCAGCTGCCATCGGCGGCATTTTTTCCAGCCGCTCAATCTCTTTAGTGATTTTCTCGGTTACTTCAGGCGGTAAGTCAGGCTGCTGTTTTAGCCGTTCACGATACTCATCAGCTTCCGCAGTACGATCATCTTTCTCGCCCAATTCTTTTTGGATTGCTTTTAGCTGCTCACGCAAATAATATTCTTTTTGCGTTCTCTCCATCTGCTTGCGGACTCGGACATTAATTTTCTTTTCAAGCTCAAGAATTTCCATCTCCCGCCCAAGAATCTCACAGAGCTTGCTTAAACGTTCTTTAATATCAACAGCATCTAACAGCGCCTGCTTATCCTCAATCTTTAGGGATAAATGGCTCGCAATAAGATCAGTCAGTCTGCCGGGTTCTTCAACAACCACCACCGAAACAAGCGTTTCGGGGGGGATTTTTTTACTCAGCTTAACCCATTGTTCAAACTGATGGATAGCTGTACGGGTAAGGGCCTCAACTTCTGGAGTTTTTGCCTCTGTTTCAGCAAATTCTTCTATTTCTACCTTGTAAAAAGGGTCTAAATCCATGTAGTTCGTTATCTTAGCGCGATGCAACCCTTCAACGAGTACTCTAATTGTACCTCCGGGAAGTTTTAAAAGCTGCTTTATTTCAGCCACTGTACCGAATTCAAATATATCTTCAGGATTAGGCGCGTCATTTTGCGCCTCTTTTTGGGTTGCCAGCATTATTTGGCGGTCGTGAACCATAGATTCTTCTAAGGCACCTATCGATTTTTCACGCCCGACATCAAGATGAATAATCATATATGGAAAAACCAGAATGCCACGAAGTGGCAATAATGGAATTATACGATTTTTCTTTGCCACGATGTTTTCGCCTCCTTTAGTTTACGTTTAGCACTACTATTTTCCACACCAACATTTATAAATATTCTTACCCGCTTTGTAAAAATCCTTTATTGCCAGCCTTATTACCTAAACAGTAAGCTTTATTTACCTTTGCGCCTGTTTTAGCTAAATGCTATAATACTTTATGTTAACTAAGCAGCGTGCAAAGGAGGTACCCTATAGTGAACATTAATAAAAACCGGTTATCTGTCGTGCTAGCTGCTATTATCCTGACGCTAATTATTTTAGGCGGAGGGCAATTTCTATGGCAGCGGTACGCAGTCGATAAACCTTTAGCGAAGGTGCTTAACAACATTAATGGCATAGATTCTTTTTATGTAGATAGTAATAACAAAATCAGCGGTACAGCCAAACTTCACATTTCATTAACTAATGTGAAGAACCTGCAGAAAACTTACCAAACCGTTTATGAAGGTGCTGCCGCTATCTTGGGGGATAACCAGTTCAGCGTGGTCATAAAGGATAACCGCACGCCCGAATTAGAACAAGTGTATTATAATGTCCATTTATTTGTTCAGGAAGGTATTGCTACAGGCAACTTTGCCTCTATGGCTGAGCAAATTGTACAAAAGGCCGCAGTTAATGGTGTCGAAGCTCAAGTTTATGTAGACTCTGTTAATGTTTATTTAGGATTAAAAAAAGCCGACGCCGATATGTATATAGTTGTTCCCCGCCAAGCCGGCCAACCGGAGGTGAAATGATGTATACCAAAGAAATCGCCGCCGGTATCGTCATTGCATTAACGGCATTCCTTGTGTGGCAGGGAATAAATATACTACCCTTTATTTTTTTCGCCGCATTTATAGGCGCTATCCTCTATTTTAATAATATGCGCCAAGGCGGAAAATCGTTTGCCGCTCCGCATAAAGAGACAACGGTCAGTGTGGTTAGTCTCGACGATATTGGCGGCCAGGATGTGGCCAAAAATGAATTGCGCGAGGCTTTAGAGTTTATTAAAGATGTTGAAAGTATCAAAAGGTTAGGAATAAGACCGCTAAAGGGCATTTTGCTAAATGGCCCGCCCGGCACGGGAAAAACATTGCTGGCCAAGGCAGCCGCCCATTATACCGATTCAGTATTCCTGGCTGCGAGCGGTTCAGAATTTGTTGAGATGTATGTTGGGGTCGGTGCCAAACGAATCCGTCAATTATTCAGTCAGGCCAAAACCATAGCGAGAAAACAAGGGAAACAAAGTGCCGTCATTTTTATTGACGAGATTGAAATATTAGGCGGCAAGCGCGGTGAGGCTAATAGTCATATGGAGCATGAACAAACGCTCAACGAGCTGCTAGTTCAAATGGACGGTTTAGCCTCAGACGAAACTGTAAGATTGTTAATAATTGCCGCAACTAATCGTCCTGATATGCTTGATCCCGCTCTGCTGCGGCCAGGGCGTTTTGACAGGCAGGTTAAAGTGGATTTGCCTGATAAAAAAGGTCGTCTGCAGATTCTGGCTTTGCATACCAGGAATAAACCATTGGCTGAAGATGTCTGCCTCGAGGAAATTGCAGACGCAACAATGGGCTTTTCCGGTGCCCATCTTGAAAGTCTGGCCAATGAGGCCGCAATTTTAGCGTTGCGTGAAGACCAGCACCAGATATTGCCCCACCATCTTAGAAGTGCTATCGATAAGGTAATTATGGGCGAAAAACTTGATCGCCTGCCGAGTCCGGAAGAAAAGCAGCGTATTGCCGTCCATGAAATTGGGCATGCCCTGCTTAGTGAAATCTCAAAGCCGGGCTCGGTCGCAACTATTAATGTAGCCTCTCGTAGCAATGCTTTGGGCTATGTAAGGCAAACGCAAGAAAATGATATTTATTTGTATACCTTAGATCAACTAAAGAAAAAAATTGCTGTCGCCTTAGCCGGAGCCGTTGCAGAAGAATTAACGCTTGGCAACCGCAGTACCGGCGCGTCAAATGACTTTAATCAGGCCACTGAGTTAGCTAAACAAATTATTCAGGGCGGGATGTCGAGCTTAGGTATTGTCTCAGCTGACAGCTTGCCGCCGGAGCTGCTGCACTCAACTATGAGTGAAATACTAAGAGACGTTGAAAATTATGTTCGATCTGTGCTTATAACTCAGCAAGAAACAGCTGCTAAAATTCTCGACATACTCTTGGATAAAGAATCACTTACAGGAGATGAGTTTAGAAATATGTTGCAAATTAATAAGCCCTCTTAGCGAGGGCTTATTTTTTTACCTATGCTCTTCCTTTATCCCTGAATAAAAGGCCAAGTGACCAAATACCTGCCAAGCCAACCAACGTATACACAGCGCGGCTTAAAAAGGAGTTTTGACCACCAAAAATTGACGCTACTAGATCAAAATTCAATACCCCGATTAGAAGCCAATTCAATGCCCCAACAATAACGAGCAATAAAGCTAATTTATCCATAATAACCCCCTTAACTTGGACTAAACACACTGGGAACCCCGGCGGCTGCCAAAACCTCTGGTTGCAAGGCTGCTTTGTCATCCCTTCCTGCATCCGCGTTTTTCAGCAGAGCATGCTCCAACGCCTCTTCCAGCGTGTTTATACCAATTACCTGTGCCTCCATATTTCGATATATTTCCTGCCAGTTTTCTTGTGGTATTATTATTTTCTTAGCACCAGCTTGGATTGCAGCATTGACCTTAGCACTAACGCCGCCTACCGGTTTGACTAGTCCCCGGATTGATATTTCTCCAGTCATGGCCACCTGATTGTCGATCGGAATGCCCATAACTGCAGAATAGATGGCAACAGCGACTGTTATACCGGCCGACGGTCCATCAATCGGTCCGCCTCCCGGAAAATTAACATGGATATCATACTTGTGATAATCAATACCGCATCGATTAGCCAACACAGTTAGAACATTTTCTAGCGAACCTTTGGCCATACTTTTACGCCGCATGGTTCGGCCTGGTACTCCGATTTCCTCTTCATCAATAACCCCTGTAACTGTCAGTTTTCCAGTTCCACAGGGGTTAGGAACTGCTGAAACTTCGATTTCCATGACCATACCAATATTGGCTCCATATACCGCTAAGCCATTAGCAAAACCTATTTGCGGCTTAAGCGGCACCTTCTTATCCGGCCGGGGATTATATTGGCCGAAGTTTACTACCCATTCGACGTCCTGCCCGGTTATTTTTTGACCATGGTGATTTAAAGCTACTCCCGCCGCAATCTGAACAATATTTACTGCATCACGGCCATTCATAGCATAATTCTTTATTACCTCGATAGCCGAATCCTCAATTTCAAATTTGACTTTTTGGGCAGCATTTCTTGCTACAATACCCACTTCTTCCGCATTAAGCGGGCGAAAGAAAATTTCTACGCAACGCGACCTTATTGCCGGCGGTATGTCCTGCGGTGTACGTGTTGTTGCCCCAACCAAACGAAAATCAGCCGGCAGGCCGTTTTGAAACATATCGTGAATATGGGTAGGGATATTTGTATCTTCGCTATTATAATACGAGCTTTCCAGAAATACCTTTCGGTCTTCAAGTACCTTAAGCAGCTTGTTCATTTGAATATGGTGGAGTTCACCGATCTCATCAATGAACAATAACCCGCCATGTGCTTTCGTAACAGCACCTGGTTTTGGCTGCGGAATGCCCGCAACCCCCATAGGTCCAGCGCCTTGGTAAATTGGATCATGGACTGTACCAATCAGTGGATCAGCGATGCCGCGTTCATCGAATCTGGCTGTTGTAGCATCCATTTCAATAAACTTGGCTGCTGCACTAAAGGGTGACAGCGGATTACGCTTGGCTTCGTCTAAAATCAGCCTTGCAGCTGCTGTCTTGCCTATTCCCGGCGGTCCGTAGATAAGAACGTGCTGCGGATTTGGGCCGCAAAGCGCGGCTCGTAGCGCTTTCAATCCTTCTTCCTGACCAATGATTTCGGCAAATGTGGTAGGACGGGTTTTTTCCGCAAGCGGTTCGGTTAATGAAACCTCCCTAAGTTTTTGCAGCTTGTCCATTTCCTTCTTTGATTCACGCTCTACTGCCACACGGTTACCTTGTTGCGACCGCAGAAGATTCAGAAAGTACATGCCGATGACAATGGCAAAAAAGAATTGAATCACCGTGATGATATTTACGGCATAATCCACTTAGCCACAAACCCTCCTTCCCGCATCTACAATTCGCCAACAGGCCGGCAAATTTTTTCCTAATGGCACTATGATTCTAGTATGGGCAAGCAAGGTGATTTTATCCTAGCAAAAGCCGCCACATAAGTCATATAAAACCAAGCTTATGTCGTACTTATTTCGCAATCAGGAAGTTATACTTTAGGCACGGAAAATAAAAAAACAAAGGAGATATATCTCCTTTGTTTAGGCGGATTCTTCTTTTTTCTTGCTTTTTCTGTCAACAGTAACTAATATTGGTTCTTCATTGTTAACTACTACATCTTTAGTTACTGTACATTTTACAATATCTGTCCGCGACGGAATTTCATACATCACATTGCGCATAATGCTCTCAATGATGGCTCTGAGTCCCCTTGCGCCCGTGTTACGTTTTAGCGCCTCGCTAGAGATAGCTTTAAGAGCATCTTCCTTAAACTCAAGCTGTACATTGTCAAGTTCAAGGAATTTTTGGTATTGCTTGACAAGGGCATTCTTTGGTTCGAGCAGAATCCGAATGAGTGCCTCTTCATCGAGTGCATCCAAGGTTACGATAACAGGTAATCGACCGACAAATTCGGGAATAAGGCCGAATCTTAACAAGTCTTCAGGCAATATCTTTTTTAAGATTTCGCCGACCTTTTTCTTCTCCTTACTCTCAATCTCTGCACCAAAGCCCATCGTTTTCTTACCCGTACGGGCACTGATAATTTTATCAATTCCGTCGAAGGCGCCACCACAGATAAACAAGATATTAGTGGTGTCAATCTGAATAAATTCCTGGTGCGGATGCTTACGCCCGCCTTGTGGCGGTACACTGGCGACAGTGCCTTCCAGGATTTTCAGCAAGGCTTGCTGTACACCTTCGCCTGAAACATCACGAGTAATTGACGGATTTTCCGACTTACGGGCAATCTTATCAATTTCATCGATGTATACGATACCCTTTTCCGCCTTTTCTACATCATAATCAGCAGCCTGAATAAGCTTGAGAAGGATATTCTCAACATCTTCACCAACGTATCCAGCCTCAGTTAACGAGGTAGCATCGGCAATGGCGAACGGCACATTCAAAATCTTAGCTAGAGTTTGAGCCAACAGCGTCTTACCACTGCCGGTTGGCCCTAACATGACGATATTTGACTTTTGCAGCTCGACATCGTCCATTTTATTGGCAAGATTAATCCTCTTGTAATGATTATAGACAGCGACCGAGAGTGATTTTTTTGCGTCCTCCTGACCAATAACATATTGATCGAGAATTTCTTTAATCTCTTTCGGCTTTAGAATATCTTTTAGTTCTACGTCAATATCTTCATTTAGTTCTTCTTCAATTATTTCATTGCATAATTCAATGCATTCGTCACAAATATATACGCCAGGACCCGCAACGAGCTTTTTGACTTGCTCTTGCAACTTGCCGCAAAATGAGCACTTCAATTGACCCTTATCATCCCCAAATTTCAACATCATATCACCTCTCTATTTGGGATTATCCTTGCGCTCACCTCGAACTATTACCGAGTCAATTATACCATATTCTTTGGCTTGTTGGCTCGACATAAAGAAATCACGTTCAGTATCACGCTGAATATTCTCCAGCGGCTGACCGGTATGATTGACAAGTATGTCATTGAGTAATCCCCGCATCCGTAAAATTTCCCGGGCGTGAATTTCAATGTCGGTAGCTTGCCCCTGAGCTCCGCCCAACGGCTGATGAATCATAACGCGCGCATAGGGGAGAGCATATCGTTTTCCTTTAGCGCCGGCAGCCAGAAGTACTGCAGCCATGCTTGCAGCCATTCCTAGACAGATGGTTGAAACATTGGGCTTAATGTACTGCATTGTATCATATATTGCCAATCCTGCTGTTACAACCCCGCCTGGACTGTTAATGTACAAATGAATATCCTTATCAGGGTCTTCGGACTCTAAGAACAGTAACTGGGCAATAACCAGATTAGCTACGGTATCGTCGATGGGGCCACCAAGGAAAATGATACGGTCTTTTAAAAGACGTGAGTAAATATCGTATGCTCTTTCGCCGCGATTTGACTGCTCAACAACTATTGGCACAAAACTCATGAAAATCACCTCTTTTCATTTTGTCAGAGAATTAACTTACTAACTGATACTGCTTACTCTTTTTCAGTACCATCAATAATAAATTTAGCCGCCTTCTTGCGAAGTACTGATTGCACTAAAGCGTTCAGATGTCCTTGCTTGCGGATAATCTTCTCAACTTCTTCGACGGGAGCGGCGTATGCTTGGGCCATTGCAGCGACTTCAGCTTTAAGATCTTCAGCGCTTGCCTCGATATTTTCAGCCTTTACAATTTCTTCAAGAACCAAGTCGGTTTTAACATTCACCACAGCCGCTTCACGATAGCTTTCCCGCAAGCCGTCCATATCCATCTTGGCATAGGCTAAATACTGGTCAAGTTTCATACCACGGTTTTCAATGTTAATTGCCAAGTCATTAATCATATTGTCGATACGGCTTTCGACCATTACATCAGGAATATCCAGTTCAGAGCTTTCAACCACTTGTTTAATGGCTTCATTTTGGAATTCACGGTCAGCTTTTTCTTCGGCTGCCTTTTCTAATTTATTCTTGATATCAGCCTTTAATTCCTCAACCGTTTCGAACTCACTGACATCCTTGGCAAAATCATCATCTAATGTCGGCATTTCTTTCCGTTTAACATCGTTAATTTTAACTTTGAATACTGCTTCCTTGCCGGCTAAATCAGCTGCATGGTATTCTGTCGGGAAAACAACTTTTACATCGCGCTCTTCGCCAGCTTTAGCGCCGATAAGCTGTTCTTCAAAACCGGGAATAAAACTGCCGGATCCAATTTGAAGCGGATAGCTCTTACCAGCGCCACCTTCAAATGCAACATCGTCAATAAAGCCTTCAAAATCGATGATAGCAAAGTCACCGTTTTCGATTGCTGCATCCTCAGCAACAACCATCTTAGCATGGCGGTTGCGGAGATTTTCGAGTTCTTCTGCAATTTTTTCGTCAGTAACCGGTTCAACCTTTTTCTCAATTTTGAGTCCTTTATATTGGCCAAGCTTCACTTCAGGCTTCGTGATAACCGTAGCTTTGAAAACTAAAGGCTGATCTTCAGTTAAAGCTACAACCTCAATCTGGGGACGAGTTACCGGCTCAACTTTTTGTTCCTCAATTGCTTTGGAATATGCCGCGGGAGCTATAATGTCGAATGCTTCGTCAAGCAGTACTTCTTTTCCGAGGCGCATCTCGATAACTTTACGCGGTGCTTTACCCTTACGGAAACCAGGGATATTAACCTTACCAGCCAGTTTATGATACGCTTTATCAATCGCCTTTGCTACTTCTTCCTGCGGTACCTCTATTTCCAATACCACTTTATTCTTTTCTATTCTTTCGGCCGTTGTTTTCATTGATGCTATATCCTCCCTATGTAGTTGCAAAATATACGACAAGCTTTCCCGCCAAATATAGCATTACCAATTTTGGCATAAATTTCACGGTTTCCCCAATTATTTTTTAAAAAAATCAGGGTTATTTCAGCATGTCATGCGCTTAATGATACCATAATTGTATAACAAAAACAAGAGATATGCTAAAAACCAGCAGTCACCCCTGCTGGTTTTTGCTTACCTTCTATGGAGCGGAAAACGAGATTCGAACTCGCGACCCTCGCCTTGGCAAGGCGATGCTCTACCACTGAGCTACTTCCGCATTTTACTTCGACCCCTGACAACGAAATTTATTATATACCATTTACAAAAACTTGTCAACATACTTTATTAACACAAAGACACACCATGCCGACAATTTTGCATATTATGTACCAGGCCCAGAGTTAAAGGAGGGAATCCATCTTGTATTACCGATTGAATAAGGACTGCAGACTGGTTAAGGGAGCAAAACGCGGTGCTATTTATGACTTCCAAAGCGGGAAAGTTTATTCGATAAACAATGGCGCTGTTCAATTGCTGTTGGCCTGTCAGGAACACTCTCTGGATAAATTGCTTGATGTTACTAATTCCAATAGTAAGAAATACTTAAGTTTTCTTGATGATCTCACCGGAAAAGGTGTTGGCTCGCTCTATACTTTTGACCCGGGGATAAAAGCGCCGACTGCCGAAGTACAGGTAGCAGATGACATCAGACTTGAATTTCTCTGGTTAGAGCTGACATCCAAGTGTAATAATCGCTGCCTGCACTGTTACGCTACCAGCGGTCCGGTAATCGAAACTAAGGATTGTGTACCCCATGAAAGATGGCTGAGTCTGATCGATGAGGCTC